>Ga0209427_10000077_pt1 | contig 82838 bp, 76 predicted proteins | sample DeeMarSWOR136_30_FD_187465 | JGI IMG/M metagenome (GOLD analysis project Ga0209427, IMG submission 187465) | Marine sediment microbial communities from White Oak River estuary, North Carolina - WOR-1-36_30 (SPAdes) (version 2) | ecosystem: Environmental > Aquatic > Marine > Intertidal zone >... | reverse complement strand
TTGATGACCAGCGGTGTAAGGATCCTTTGCTTCCACTGTCATTGCCATGGTATGAACAATCCCACTCATGGCTTTTCGTAGCTTTTCCATACTATAATGGAGTTCTTTCTCAACCTGTTTGCGCACGATGAGGTCTTTTTCCAAGTTTTCAAACAGCCTCACCTTATCAAGAGCAATTGCTGCTTGGTCTGAAAAAGAAGATAAAAGCTCAACATCCGTCTGTGTAAATTCTCTCTTCTTTTTTGATACAACTACTAAAACCCCAACAACTTTGCCATCAATACACATGGGAACACCAAGTGCAGACCTAAAACCATATTCTGCTGCTATCTCCCTGTGCTCTGGAATAAGCCTTGGATCATCAGAATAACCATCTGGAATAATAAGGGGTTTCTTCTCTTTGGCAATCCACCCACTTAAACTCTCCCCTATCCTTAACCTCTCCTTCTTCATTAATTCCATACCCACTTTACTCCCACCACCCCGTATAAGATAATCTCCCTCCCTTATCCTATAATTACATGTATCAGCATCAAGAAGTTTGGTAGCCTGCTCCCCTATCCAAGGGAGCAACTCTTCTTTTGAAATCATAGAGGTGATCTTCTTCCCTAACTCATAAAGAATTTTTAACTTATTTTCTGCCTGCTTTCTCTTTGTTATATCTCTTACAGCACATTTATATTCTAAATTGAGCTTATCCTCATTCTGTTTCGCTATACCACGAAATCGAACATATACTACTTCACCATCCTTCTTTACAAACTTAACCTCTTGATCGATAAGACCTTCCTCTTTAAGTCTAGAGAAGGATTTATCAAACTCGTCCTTTGTCTCGTCTGAAAAAAGTATCGATGTATGTTTTCCTCTCAGCTCCTCCTTTTTGTATTCAAACATTTCCAAAAGGGTATTATTTGCCTCGATAATGATTCCATTTCCATCTAAAGAATAGTAGCCATCAGGGGCATTCTCGTATAAATCCTCAAATCTCTCCTTAGACTCTTTAAGAACCTTCTCAATAAGCTTACGCTCAGTGATGTTACGAAAAACCAGTACAACACCTATAATATTTCCCTTCTCATCTTTTATGGGAGCTCCATTGTTATCAATAGGAATTTTCATTCCATTCTTAGAGATCAAAAAAGTATGATTTGCCAGACCAACTACTGTACCTTCTCTTAGTACCTTTGAAACAGGACTTTCAATCTTTTTACCTGTTTCTTCGTTTATAATATTAAAAATATTTTTTAGAGGTTTCCCTAAAGCATCCTTTTGCTCCCAACCGGTCAAGTTCTGGGCAACAGGATTCATAAATGTCACATAACCCTCTGTATCTGTGGCTATTACTGCATCGCCGATACTGTTGAGGGTTACAAGAAACCACTCTTTATTCATCTGAGGAAGCTTGGTTTTTTGGTAAAACTCAGTTTCTAATGTTTTCAATCCAATAACCCCTTAGTAAATACCTAAAAATTTATCGCTAAAACATTTTCTTCTAAAAAACCTTATTTCTCTTATATTTATCGTCATTAGAGATAAGAACTTTAGTCTTAATTATTTGAAAGGATTTGAGCTAAGGTATTGATATTAAAAAAGTAATGCTGATATATAGAACAAATCATATACCCATTGATTGCAAATCTCTACATCCCTTGTCTGAAATCTTTTAAAACTTTTTTACGCAAAATCAATTAATTAAATTATAAGACAATCTCTCTTTCTTTTTCTGTTAACATCAAAACCTTATTCAGCCAGAGGTTGGAAAAATGGATTAGGAGCTTTGGAATAACATTTCCCTCGATCAAGAAGGTTTTCTCCGGCAATTCCATATCCCTTTGAATACAGAGAAAGATAACGGATAAAACCCCGGTATATGCTTCCTGTTCCTCTATGTTCTGGGCCTGGCTTGGTGTGGGAGGGATCCCCTTTTTGATATTCTCTATGTTATCAATGCCTGCCTTTATAAAGTAAGGGAGTTCTTTTGTACCAGGATATTTAATGGATAACTCTATTTCTTTAGAGACCCGCAACGTCTCTTTTATGTCTTTATCAAGTCTTTTGGCCCATTTTTTTATTCTTTTTAAATATTCCAATCTGTATGAGTGAAAGAGATCAGAGGGTGATAAAGAATCTTTACTCTTTTTCTCTTTTTTATAAAAAGATTTCCCTTTAGTGTATGCTGAATAGAGCCTTAAATTTGAGAATGTCTGGCCCAGCGAGATAATATTTTTCAGGATGATTGACTTGTCTCTAAATGAGGAATGAGGATATTTTTTTGTTATCTTGGATAAGAACCCATAGGCATTTTCAAAATTTAATCTGTATATCTCCTTTTTGGCTTTCTCAAATAGAGATTCTTCTGAGTCTTCTTTTGGTGCAAAACTATTTAGAGATAGAAAAAAAATACCCACTGTGATGAGAATAAGGATTTTTTTAAGACTCATCATTTAAGACTGAGATATTTTTTATTTTTATGGTCCTGGTCCTATCAATAGATTTGGGAGGAACATACTTATAGCAGGAATATAGGTCAAAATGATCAAAACAAAAAGGGCGATCATAATAAAGAATATGTTGACTCTCATCACCTCGGTTATCGATACCTTAGCTACAGAGCATGTGGTCAAAAGTACAGAGGCAACCGGAGGAGTCTGCTGTCCTATCCCTAAGTTAAAGGTAACAATGAGTCCAAAGTGGATAGGGTCAATCCCAACCATATTCACGAGAGGCATAACAATAGGAACAATCATGATAATGGCTGCGGCGCTGTGTAAAAACATGCCAGCAAAGAGAAAGAAGAGATTCATCATCATCAAAATGACATACTTGTTTTGGGTCATCTCGATAATATTTGCTGCAATCCTCTGGGGAATCATCTCATTGGTTAAGACCCAGCTCAAAAGTGCTGAACCGGCAACAATCAGCATAACGATTGCTGTCTGTTCTCCAGCATCTAAGAGGATCTTGGGAAGATTTTTTAGCTCGAGTTCTCTGTATATAAATATACCAATAATAAGGGCGGATGCTGCTGTTACACCTGCTGCTTCTGTTGCTGTAAAGATTCCACTAAAGATTCCCCCAATAATGACAACAGGGATAAGAAATGTCCAGGCGGCCTCTTTGAAGGTTTTCCATACATTTTTTAGATTGAACATTTCCTCTACTGGCCATTTCTTTTTTACGGCAAAGTAATAGGAGAGAGCCATCATGCAACCCCCAGCTATTATACCCGGAATAACCCCTGCCATAAATAACTTTACAATGGAAGTCTCAGCCATAACAGCATAGATAATCATCGGAATACTCGGAGGAATGATGATGGCAGAAGTTGCCGAAGCTGAGGTTACGGCTGCTGAAAAGTCTAGGGGGTATCCCTTTTTTCTCATGGCCGGGATAAGGATACTTCCTAAGGCTGCAGCATCTGCCACAGCTGATCCAGATATCTCTGCAAAGAACATGGAGGTAACGATATTGACCATGGCAAGCCCACCGCGGATAAATCCTACAAGGGCACTTGCAAAGTTAATCAATCTTTGAGATATCCCAGCAGAGTTCATCAAGGCACCTGTAAGAACAAAGAGGGGGATGGCTAAAAGAGGAAAATTGTCAGCACCATTAAATAGTCTTAGAGGAACAGTTAATAGATCTATATCCTTTATCAGCATAGCAAAAGCGGCAGTTAAAGCAAGAGCAAAACCAATAGGAACATTGATTAAAACTAAACCAACAACAAGGACGAGAATAATCCACCCCATCTAAGATTGCTCTCCTTCTTTTTTAAACCATACCTCTACTATCTGAATCAAACAGAGTATCAACATTAAAGAAGCAGTTATTGGTAGGACAACATTGATATAGCCAATCGGGACAGGTAAAGTAATAGCGGTTTCTCCTGTCAATTCTGTTGTTAATTTCCAACCATATTTTATAAGAACTAGATTTAAGAATATCAGGAAAATATAAACAACGGACATAACCATCTTTTGAATAGATTTCGGCATAAGCTCTACCAGACTCTCAAACCCAATATGTCTCTTTCTCTCTAGGGCAATTACAGCACCCCAGAAAGTGACCCAGACCAAGATATAACCTGCAAATTCATCATACCAGCTTATGGAATGCCCTGCTTTTCTAAAGATTACAGCAACCACGACTAAAAGGGTCATGGCAATCATCAATAGAATGACGATATATTCTACTAATCTCAGCACAAGGTCATACAACTTTTTCATCTACCGAAATCTCCTGTTCAAAACAAGCTAATAACATAATCGAGCCCCTTCTATTTTAAAGAAGGGGCTCGCTATTAGTATTTCTGTTTTTACTTAGCTGCTTTCATGATATGGTCCAGAATCCACTTTCCATCTGCACCAAACTCTTTTGGATAATCATCATAGAGGCTCTTAGAGGCATCCATAAAGGCTTTGCGGTTTATGTTATTTATCTTCATATGTTTTTTGGCCTCTTTCATCAGCTTCTTATCCATGCTCTTCCCTGTTCTTCTCGCATAATCTCCTGTATCTGCACCAGCAACCCTTAAGGTGTATTGAAGCTCTGGAGCAAGACCCTCGAAGAACTTTTTGCCGATCAAGCCATAGCCTGGCGTATAAACATGGTTGGATATAGAGAGATATTTCTGGACTTCATAAAACTTTGCCGACATAATCTGGGCCATAGGGTTTTCCTGTCCATCGATTACACCCTGCTGCAAGGCAGAAAAGACCTCTTTAAAACTCATAGAGGTTGGATTTGCACCGAGTGTCTGAAAGAGCTTAACCCTTGCAGGGCTTTTGGGAGTTCTCAGTTTGATTCCTTTGAGATCTGCAGGTGTATTTATGGGACGAGCATTGTTTGTTATCTTCCTGAACCCATTCTCCCAGAAGCCAAGAATGATATATCCCTTTTCCTCTAAGACCTGATTGAGCTTCCAGCCTACAGGCCCTAACAGTACATTTTCTACATGTTTTCTGTCTTTGAACAAGAAGGGAAGTTCTTGAAATCCAAAAATAGGGGCTACAGCAGGAACAACTGTTGAAGGAAGACACATCTCTAAATTTCCCAGACGAACCGCCTGCATCATCTCTTTATCTTTACCCAGCTGGCTTGCCCCAAAATTTCTTACATCAATGGCGCCCTGGCTTCTCGCCTCTACAATCTTTTCAAAATAGTTTCCTGTTTTATCAAAGAGAGAACCAGTAAATCCAACGTGTCCTAATCTTATCACAACCGGTTTGTCTGCAGCCAAAACTGAACTAGCAAGGGGTCCGGCTATCATTAGAATGCTTAAAATCAAAGCTGTGAATAATACTCCTTTCTTTATCATAGAAAATCTCCTTCTGCAGGTTTACCTTTCTAATTATGAAAAAAATGCTGAGTCGTCCTGTCAGAAAACTTCTTCTCACCTCCTTTCTTTATGAATTTATCAAATTATGTCTCATTAAATTTCAAAAACCCAAAAAAGGAAAAAATCATCCTTTTGAAAGAGTCTGTGGAATTTACCAAAATCTTGATGATTTTGTCTCTATTCTTGATAAATGTCGAGTCATTTAACTTATAATACATTATACATCATGTCAAGTAAATTCTGATTAAGATGATTAATGTATTTTAATCCAAAATGATCATTTTTTATTTAAGAATAATCTTAATAATCTGAATTTAATCGAATTATATTTAATGATTTATGGAAGTATAATAGCTTTGATGATATCGTCTTTATGACTGATCTCTTCAAAGGCATCACTAATATTCTCAAGTTTATATTCTTTGGTGATTAATGAATCGATATCGAGTAAATTCTGTTTTAGGGGTTTAAACATCCCTTCAGCCCATACCTGTCTCTCCTGAAAGGTATGATGGACGAGACCTGTAGATCGGATATCTATACTATCATCATGCCAGCGGGAGATATTTAGTGTAATCGGTTTAACAATATGACTGTATAATACTAAAATCCCGTTGTGCTTAAGGGACTGAGTAGCTTGATTCATTGCCTTCTCTTCACCCGCAGCCTCAACAGCTACATCAACACCCCTATTTTCTGTAACATCAAGGATTTTCTTTACGGGATCTTCTTTTAGTGGATTAGTAATGACATCAGCCCCCAATTTCTTTGCTATGCTGAGTTTTGGATCGGCAATATCAATAGCAAATATGGTTGTTGCCCCTATTTTTTTAATATATTGGAGAATAATCTGGCCGGCAAATCCCATACCAAAAATAGCAACCCTATCCCCAAGAGTAACACCAGAATGATATGCTGAAAAGACAGCACATGTTAATGGCTCTGCAAGGCAGCCGACACTAAAATCTAAATCATCTGGTATCTTCTGCAAACCAATGGTTTTTGCTTTAAAGAAATCAGAGAAGGTATTGCAATGGGAAAAGGAGGCTACCCTCTCTCCCTCTTTGAATTCATGAACCCTTTTTCCTACCTCTCTAACCACACCACCTCCCTCATGTCCAAGGTATAGAGGGTATTTTTTCGTTGGAGGAAGTTCCCCCTGAAAATACATCTTATCCGTGCCACAGATTGAGGCCTGATATGTCTCTACTAAAACCTCATCATCTTCTAACTCTATTTCTCTATCAACAAGTGAAAGATTTCTAGGACCTTCAAGAAATGCAGACCGAACCTTCATATTAACCCCTTTTTATTTTAGCTTTCAAAAAGGCACCAATGAGCGCATGCCTTTCTTAAGAGCTTTTCTGCCCTGTAAGGATTGAATATCCCACAACAGCACTGTTTTGCCAGCTCCTCTGCTGCTTCTCTATAACTTATTCTTTTCTTTTTTAAATCTAATATCATCTTTTTGGCTAAATCTGCTGCTACCATGCCATGACCGCACATGGTACTAAACTCTAAAAAATCTTCGTCTGGAAGCCTATCAAGCTTTCCATGAATCCCGAGGGAATACTCTGTTATATTCCACTTTATGCCTGTTTCTCTGCAACACTCATCCACCTCATCAAAGAGCCCGGAGACCACGATAGAAATCCCCAAATCCTCTTTTTTGAGCTCCTCAATACATCTTTTCAGTTCATCCTTATCCTTGAATACAGCATGCACTATGGAGCTGTCTTTCATGCTATCCATAATAGAGTTGATATCAGTTGTAAATTTGTTTCCTGTCTTCATATCGCCGAAGTTAACAATCTCATACTTTAGGATAATCTGAAAAAATTTTCTCATCTTTTTTGCAGAACCAATATCATTTATCCCTTTGGCTGACATAGCCAGCATGGGAAAATCTTCTCTTAAACTTTCAAAATCTCCTCTTCGATGTAAGGTATGGGTCATTTTACTCTACCTCCAAGGCTTTTGGTCTTCCCAATCCAAGGTTTGTTTTTCCATTAATCCTATAGATAAAACCTTCTTGTTTAGCCATAGGAAGAGTGGGAATATGGCCCTCCTCATCAGGAAGGCATACCAGATCCAAGCTAAAGACGGTTTCTATTTTCTTCGAAGCCTCTTTTATAGCCTTTAAAACGAGCCTCACCTTTTCAAGGGGAGTCACAAATTCAATAATAGCTGATAAGACCTTCTCCTGAAGAACCTCTTCACTTAACTTTCCCCTCTTTTTATCAACCATTAGACCTGTAAGAGGATTTTTAGATTCAAAATCTACCCCTACCTTTGCAATGGCCATAGCCACCTTTTCTAAATCACTTAATCTGGCACCAGTTCCTGGTCTTCCCATCTCAACAGAGATACCTGCATAGCCTCTTTTAAATCGACCAGTTACATCATTTGTCTTCATCTCTTCAGTACCCCTTCCGGGAATCTTTGTCTCCTTATGTTCGACAAGGGGGTTACTGAAATTACTCCTCACAGTTCTTGGCCATGTAGTGGTTTGTTCATAAATCGCATCCACAGGGCATACATCCGCCCTCTTACAGGCGCCACATTCAACACATTCCTCTTCGTCAACCACGCTAGAAACCTTACCTGGAAGATGAGGAATCTCCTCTAAATGAATGGCATTCATTGTGCAATAATAATTACATCTTCTACATGCAATACATTTCTCTTGATCTATTCTCACTGTAAATCTCTCTTATTTTAATGTGAAGACCACTAGAAATTTTTGCAAAATCAAAATCCTTTTCCATAAGGAGCCTTCTCTTTTCCTCTGGAATTTCTATGTCTTTCCTGATCAACCACTGGGCTATTCCAGCAGGTTTGATTTCCCCAACAAAAATTGCACCTCTTAACCTGTTTTCCCTAAATATCATCCTTCGATACCAACGATCTTTAGGGAGATATCTGACCACCTCATCATAACCCATTTCTCTATCCTCTTGAATATAACCAAAAGAGATTATGGGAAGATTAAAGACCTTTATTGAATTCATGGCCATTCCCCCAGAATATTCCTGTCTTATTCCAGCCATGTTCAGACCGGCAATTCTCCCTTGGATAGATGCTTCAGGCCAAATAGGAATATTTAGATGTTTTCCAGAAATAATATCTTTTATTACAGCGACATCCCCTGCAGCATATATATTCTCTATATTAGTCTGGAGGTAATCATTAACCATTATTCCATCTTGAATCTCAATTTTGCTGTCAGCTAAAAAATCACAATTCGGCTTGACGCCTATCGCCATAATCAGTATATCTGTGGGTATCCTCTCCTCATTTACTATTACTGATTCAACCCTCTCCCTACCCAAAATCTCTTGAATGGTTGAATTTAAGATGATCCTTATGCCCTGAGATGTTACCTCCTCTGTGAGCATTTCTGAACAAATATGATCAAGCCTTAAAGGCAAAATCCTATCTAAAAGTTCAATAATGGTAATCTTGTAGCCAAGTTTGACAAGTGCCTCAGCCGTCTTTAAACCAACCAGACCCCCTCCTAATATGGTTACCCTTTTCCCTTGGCTTAATCCTGATTTTATCTTCTCCAAATCCTTTAAGTTACGAACCCCATATATCCCATCTTTATCAATCCCTTTAATGTCAGGAAATAGTGGAGAAGCACCAGAAGCTATCAGGAGTTTATCATATGTAAGCTTTCTGTTATCATCCAGAACAACAGTATTTTTCTCTGGATCAATTGATTTCACCATTGAGTTAATTCGGAGTCTTATATCAAGGCTGGTGTAAAAATCTTCGTGACAAAGGGTCACCTTGTCTTTCGAAAATTTTCCTTTTATTATCTCAGGTATGGCAATTCTGGAATAGCCGTATTCTCCCTCATCAGAAACGATAGTGATTATTCCATTTCTATCTGCCTTTCTGATACTCTTTGCAGCACTTATTCCAGCTGCACTATTCCCTATTATCAGATACCTCATTTCATCCCTTTTCTTCTCTGATTGAGTATTTTAACTAAGCGAACGGCAATCTCTTTACAATTCTCTTCCTTAGGATTGTAGATGATGGATGCACCAAAGATATGAGATATATCCTCTGTTAAAATCTTCTCAACCTTTTCACTTCCGCCTATAGAAATAATTGAACCAATAAAGGTGGGAATACCAAGAGAAACCATAAGATTTATATCAGTAATGTTCTTTTCTTGCCCGACTTCTAGATATGCAGCAATTACAGGAAGTTCTCTTATTTCAACTCCCTTCCTTAAGGCAATTAAAGAAAGAAAATCTATGACCTTTGTCGTTTCAATAGAAGACCCGAAATTCAAAACCGGTGGTAGTCCTCTTTGTGTTCCTATTTTTTTGCTTAAATCTACAAAAAGCCTTTTTAGATGATTACCACAGTATTGAGAAGTAGCGGCTGGATCGAGGAGACCCATCTTAGCAAAAGCTGTTCCTGCTTCCCCTACGGCTATACACAATACATCTCTCTTCAATAGTTCGAGTGTTAATTGTATGGTCTTATTTTCCTGGGTCTGTCGTACATCATTTGATCCACCAAATACAACGATTCCTCGTATTTTTCCCTCCAAAATTTTATCAGCTATAAATTTAACTGACTTATCTAGGATTTTTCCATTAAACCCATCAATAACCTGTGTCTTTATATCAGGAATATCAACATTTGCCTGATCTCTTTTTTTATAATTCCTAGCGCTAACTTCTATAATATCCTTTGAGAATTTTTCTATGTCCTTCTCCAGCACATCTCGAACAGTAAAGATCTTTGTATGAAACTTCTTGCATAAATCGATTAAAGATGGATTGACACATTCTTCTCCCATAACAAGAGACTCAATAGCTCCTGTTAAGATAACCATTTCTTGAGAGCCACTATTCGTTATCGTGGGTATATCCAACATCCTCAGATATTCATTTTCTCCAGTTGCATAGAATTTAATGCCCTCTTCTGCTCCTTTAAAACCCCTTTTAGAGTTTAATCTTTTTGCCTTGGAAACGAGTCTTTCAGCAATATAAATTGGTATATCTCCATGAAGTACAATATTGATACTCTTTCTTGAAATGGTACCGAGATTACTCTTTCTTGAAGCTAACGACTCATTTCCAAAGAGAACATCAAGGATATCTGAGGCAATATGCATTGCACTGTAAGCAGACAAAGATACCCTAAAGCTATTTAGGAGAGGAGGAAAACAGTCTTCTGTATTGAAGTTATAAAACCTTGAGAGAGAACTTAAGAGTCTATAAAAAGGGAGAGAGGGAAGCATATTTTTATTTTTAAGTCGGTTCAAGGTCTTTTTGGGAAGATAAGCTCTAAGCCATTTATCTGAGATACTATCCAGACCAACGATATCTCCCTTTGCGGCTTCAACCATATCTTTCAAAACCCTTTCATGACTCTTTCCACTTATCCCTATGCCCAGACTTTTCGCAAGGTCTTTGAGCCTTTTGGAATCTATCTGGTACCTATCCTTTTTCAAATTCTTTAAAAGGGTATTGAGGCTGTTTATCAGAGTCAGCGTATGATTTATTCTTGATAAAACCCCCATACTCGCTGCCTTCAGATATCTATTGGCTACGAAGCTATCCCTATTCTGACCGCAGATCCCCTCCTGGACTCTATTTCCAAAGGGGTCTATGCGACATGGACCTTGAAAGCAATCATGACAACTCAGTCCTAATTCACCAAAGCCACATAGGGGCTGGGCTGCCTCATATCGATCCCAAATCAGATCAATACCCTGTTCAAAGGCCTTAGTAAGAAAATGCTCTACTGCTGGGTCAATTGATTTTTTTCTTATATCACTCATGGTTCACTCTATTTATCAAACTCTAAAATCAAGACTTACAACGGTTTTTTCTTTTTTCTCTTCTAATACGAAAGATCTTTTTATGACACCCCTTCTTTTATCTTTGGTAACATCCTCCAGATCTTCTGTTTCTATAAACATCAGTGCACCTGTAGGGCATCCATCAACACAATATGGCCCTTCCATATCAAAACACCTGTCACATTTTAGTATCATTTCTCTCTCTTTTGAGGGAGATATAATGCCAAAGGGACAAATCATGACACACATCCAACACGCAATACATTTGGAGTCTTCATAGATAACGGTTTCTGTTTCAGGATCTCTTCTCAGGGCTCCTGTGGAACAGGCATCTAGGCATGGAGCATCCTTGCACTGTCTGCACTGAAGAGGTAAAGAGCCTTCCTCTAATGCTTCAGCCTTGACACGAGAAATAGGCTTTATTTTCTCTTTTACAGCCCCCAAGAGGCTCTTAGAAATAGATGACCTTTCAATAGCACATCTCAATTCACAGGTTCTGCATCCCGTACACTTATCAATATCAACAACGATCTCTTTGATAATGTTTGCCCTCTCTTTATCTAGACCTCTTTATAAACAGGTATTCCTTTGTCCTTTACATCTGCCCTATCATAGGCGCTTTTTAAAATGTGCAATGGGTGGATTACCTCTAAATCGGTACCCTGCTCGATCTGCATCTTGCAGGCACCACAACTGGTGATCACCTTTTCAACCTGTGCCTTTTTTATCTCGTCAAATAGTTTTTTACCTATCATCATTGAAAGATCAAAGTTTTTTGATTTCATTCCAAAGGTCCCCGCAATACCACAACAGCTATCTTTTATCTCTTTAACCTTGATACCGGGAACAAGCTTTATGAGTTCGAGCGGTTCTTTGGTTATCCCCTGAGCCTCTAAATGACAGGGGTTATGATAGGCCACAGTCATTGGCATTTCGCCAAAATTGGAATTAAACTTGCCATCTTTATACAAAGAGTAGAGGAATACATGGATATCAAAGGTGTTTTCAGCAACCTCTACCGCTTCTTTTGACTCTAATAATTCTGGATACTCAATTTGCAAAGCAAGTGTGCAACTGGAACAGCTGGAAATAACAGGATATCCCTTTCTAATCAGGGATAAAAGGCTATTGACATTAAATTGTGCATTTTGCCTCTGCGCCTTCCCGCTTCCAGAGCTTATCTTTGCAACACCACAACACTTTATCTTTGGCACAATAACTTCATAGCCATTTTTTTTCATCACCTTTAAAACCGCATTCCCTATCCCTTCGGGCTCATTAAACCTAGCGAAGCAGCCTGTGAAGTAGGCCACCTTTTTTTCTCCCTCTGACCGCTGTTGCTTTACGGTCTTTGAAAAGCTGTCCCTCGAAAACTTGGGAAATCTCCTTCTGCTGTCAATACCAACAGTCTTCTCCATAATCCTTCGAAGAGGATAGAGCTTTAGAATCTCGTTTGATAGGGGTGCGGTGAGGCTTCCCATTTTTGCTAAAAACTCAGAGTTTCCAAGAATGAGATTTTCAATTGTCTGTCCCCTCTTCTCCACATAATAGGTTCTTGCCATCTGGCAGATCAAAGGGACATTAACCCCTGTGGGACATTTTGTTAAACACTGTTTGCAGTTGATACAGTGATCCATGATCTCTTTAATCTGTTTGCTGGTCAATTTGTCTATATCCAACTCTCCTGAAATGATCCCGCGCATGATATTGCTTTTGGCCCGTGAACTGCTTTTTTCATCCTTCAATTCCAGATAGATTGGACAGTAAGAGCGGCAGGTCCCGCACCCATGACACTTTTCAATTTCCCTTCGTATCTCTTCCTTATCAAAGAAGCTTTTTGTCTCCTTCCACCTGTACCCAGCCCCATATCGCAGGTATTTTGTTAATAGGTCTTCGTCTTCAGTTAAAACTTTATCAGGATTTAGAATACCATTTGGGTCAAACAGATTTTTTATCTCTTTCAACACACCATAGAGTTCACCAAACTGCTTCTTTACAAAATATGCCCTCGATATACCGTCACCATGCTCTCCGCTTATTGTCCCTTGCAGAGAGAGAACGAGTTCAAGGGCTTCTCTGGATATATTCTTCATCTTTTCGATATCTTCGGGTTCTTTGAGATTGAGGATTGGATTTACATGGAGGTTACCGTCGCCAGCATGGCCATAGATATTGGCTGCAACATCATATTTCTTGAATATTCTCTGTAGTCCCGAAATATACTCTGACAGCCTTGAGGGATGCACAGCCCCATCTTCAATAAAGGCAATCGGTTTTTTCGGCCCCTCTATCTTATTAAGGATGGATGCCGCTGCCTTTCTAATTTTTATGAGCTTTGCCTTATCTTCAGGATTTTCGGCAATGGTTATCTCTCTGGCATAACCGAGTTCCTTTACTATCTTTTTCTCTACTTTTTTCATCTTCTCTTCAATCTCATCCATAGAATCGCCGTCAAACTCAATCAAAACCCCTGCTTCAATATCCTTGGGTAAAAATCTATCCAATTCAGGGTCATTAGACCTGGTTATTTCAAGAAGATTTCTCTCCATTATCTCAGCCATACCGGGTCCCAACTGTAAGATCTCCCAAATAGCCTTACCAATATTTTTATAGCTATCAAAGATCAATAATGCTGATGAGGCATGTTTTGGGATATCCACTATTCTTAACTTAGCTTCTGTTACAATCCCCAATGTTCCTTCAGATCCAACAATCAGCTTTGATAGGTCTCGATATCCATTATCAATCGTATCCCAAAGATTATACCCACTACAATTTTTTGTAACATAAGGCCTTTTTTCTTCTATAAGGTCTTTGTTTTCCTCTATTAATTTTATAACCTTTTGATATAGCCTCGCCTCTAAATCATCTTTTTCGATAATAGCCCTATACTCATCGCTATCAACGCTCAACCTTTTTGGATTGATGATATCTCCATTTACCAAAACAACCTCAAGAGTAAGAACATGCTCCTTCGTAGGACCATATTTTGGACAGTGAGGCCCGCTAGAATTATTAGCCACCATTCCTCCTATAGTAGCCATATCTCCGCTGGAAGGGTCTGGGCCAAGCATCTTTTTGTATCCCTTAAGAATTTCATTCGTTTCCGTATGGGTTATGCCGGGTTGTGCTATTATATAATTTTCTTCTGTATTTATCTCTATGAGTTTGTTCATATACCTTGAGAAATCTATAATGATCCCTGGACCAATTCCCTGACCCGCCCTACCAGAACCTCCTCCTCTTGCAGTAACAGGAATTTCCTCTTTATTGGCATATTTTAATACGTTTATCACATCATCTTTTGATTGAGGTAAAACGATTAAGAGAGGTCTCATTTTAAATACACAGGCGTCATAGGTATATAAAAACCTATTTATCTCATCTGAGAGAACTTCTCCCTGAACCATCTCTTTCAAGTCTTTAGCAATTTCATCAACCTTTTTCATCAATGATTCCTTCAAATTAAGTTTGTCTCATCTCTATATATATTTCATTCAACAAAAAAAAATTTGTAGCATTTCTAAATCTTGTTTGTCAATAAATTTCTAAGATAAGACTTTTTGATTATAAAATCTGACTTTAATCAATTGTCAAACCCTCTTTTACCTTAGTAATTAAATATTATGGCTTATCTTTTAGAAATCAAATGAAAACTAGGATGTTTGACTATTAAAAAGATGGTTTTTTATTCGATCAATAAATGATAGAGCTTTTTTCAGGTAATATCTGAACTTATATCTTGACTTTTTTTAGAGTATTCACAGCCTTGCTTATCTGGCTACTCTTCATGGAGGATAAATGTTTGGATTCTTCTAACTTTGCGTACGCCTTCTCCATAGCCTTTATATTGTTTGTAAAACTATCCCCCTCTGATGCATCACGAATCGCCTGTTGTAATGATTTTTCAGATACCAAACTGAGAAGTTTATTGATGGCACCTACCAGAGGAAATCGAAGACCTGTATTGTAATCGACCGCAATCTGATTCATATCAAGATTTATGATTCTCTTATCATAATCCTGAAGCGGAATCCTATCCTTGGTATTCAAAAGAATAATTCCATCATTCTTTAAATAGTGGGTAATATCAATCTTCTCAACAATGCCAAATTTTGAGACAACTACCAAATCCCTTTCTGAAACAACAACCATGTCTAAGCGGTAATCCTTAGCTAGTGTATTTATCGGCTTTGTATCTATTCTTAAGGTAACGGCGTTTGGTCTTCCTCCCCTTAAAAAGTCCCATGGTTCCCTTATCTGTACATATTTGCCTTCAAAAACAGCAGCCTTTGCCAAAATTTTTGCCCCCTCCAAAAAGTTATTCAATATGTAGGGCATCCTTCTTCCGTATATTCTAATCTCTTTCATCAATATCTCTCCACATATTATCAATCTCATTTTGAATTGTATTAATATCCTCTTCTGTCAAGAGGCTATATCTCCCCTGGGATTCAAAAAATTCTCTAACCGATGTCCTTTGCGAGGGTTTATAGGTTAGAGAAAAGGAACCAGATTCTACTTCATATAGCATCCAAAGGCCTGTCATAACGGCCAAATTTGCCATCTCTTCTGTCTTTTTAAAATCATAGTCCCATGATATGGGACAGGGAGCCAAGATGTGGATATACTTCATTCCATGAATCTTCATTGCCTTTCTTATCTTAAGCTCTAAATCTTTAACATGAGATATGGATGCTGTTGCTACGTAAGGAATTCTATGAGCCACCATGATTGCAGGTCCGTTCTTCTTAATAAAGGGAGAACCCATCGGGGTTGTTAAGGTTAATGCCTTATTTGGAGAAGTAGAATTGACCTGACCCCCTGTTGCCATAGCTGCTTCATTATCATAGCATATATGGAGAACATTATCATTTCTGGATGCCTGACCCGATAATGCTTGAAATCCGATATCCAAACTCCCGCTATCCCCAGCAATAGTAACTATATTAATGTCTTTCTTGTTTAATGCATCGTAGGCAGCCTTCAGCCCTGTACTCACAGCCGGGGCTGACTCAAAGAGAGTATGAACAAAGGGAATCCTGAAAGATGTTTTTTTCTGGGTAGCACTTACATTGGCCATGCAGCTGGCTGGAATTGAAACGACAGTATTCTTACCTAAGACATTAATAATCGTCTTTAGGGCCATAATCCCTCCACAACCCTCACAAAGAGTCCCTTTAATTACGTCTGGGGTAGTATACAATCCCTCTTCTGATACTAACCCCTGCCCTCTTCTTTTATTATTATCAACCATTCTACCTCACTCCCTTCTTAAGCCCAATCCATAAAGGCTTTCCACTATTTAGAGACCCATCTCTGTCTCGTGAAACCCTATTGACTAAATCCTTAATTTGAGGAATGCTAACATCTCTTCCTCCTAAACCAGCGATTGCGCTGTATATTATAGGTTGCCTTTTCATTCCATAAAGGGAGGACCTTAACTCATGATAGAGGGACCCTCCTAAACCTGGAGTATTGTTTTTATCAATCACAATAACCTTTTTAGCATCTTTCATGGCATTTTGTAGTTTTTCCGAAGGAAAAGGCCTAAAGGCCCTGACCTTTACCATTTTGATATCCTTCCCTTTTTCTCTCAATTCCAGAATAACCTGTCTAGCGGTCTTAACCATGGCACCCATAGTTACAATCACAATCTCCCCCTTATCCTCCGGCCAAACCTCTATGGACCCCTTGTAATCCCTCCCAAAAATCTTTTTAAATTCTAAGGCTACATCATTAATAATCTTCCTACTCTTATCCATTGCCTTCGATTGTCGATATCGAAACTCTGTATAATACTGATCACTCGTATTAGGATTAATTGTTATAGGGTTTTCAGGGTCTAAAATCGTCCAGGCAGGTTTTGAGTCTCCCAAAAATCCGTCTACTAAGCTCTGTTCAGGGATTTCAACAGTTTCTAATGTATGAGAATGGATATAGGCCTCATAACAAAACATACCTGGCAGAAGAACATCTTTATGCTCACAGATTTTATATAGCTGAATACAGTTATCTAAGACCTCCTGGATATCTTCACAAAAGAATTGTATCCATCCAGTGCTCTTCTGGGCTAAGGCATCATTGTGATCTGCCAGCCGACAGTGAGGTGCTGAAAGAGAACGATTAACCACTCCCATTACAACAGGAAGCCTCAATCCAGAAATATAAAAGAGATGCTCATGCATATAAGCCAAGCCCTGTGAACTCGTTGCGGTAAAGACCCTTGCGCCCCCTAAAGAAGCACCTGCACATGCTGCAATTGCGCTCTGATCGCACTCCAACTGAACCAGGTTAGCATCTAATTTTTTATCTGCGATGTCCTTTGCAATTCTCGTAAGTACAGGAGCCATTGGAGTTACGGGATAGGTTGGTATGACTTTTGGCCTGCAAAGCCTCGCACCTTCGGCTGCTGCATCGTTACCATTCAATAAATCTATCATTATTTCTGCTTACCTCTTTGTTGATTTTACCTTTTATATAACTTTTTTCAGATATCCTATAAAACGTCGTGTTTAAACTCAATACCTTATTAATCTATACCTTAATTATCCAATTTACAATTTAAACTGTTTATAATCAACCTAAAAGCGCAGAATTTGTATAATAAATTTAACTCCTTTTTTGATAAAAAAAGAGGGGTTTTAAAAAACCCCTCTTAAAAATCTCTCGGATTTTTTCTTCGTTAATTAGGCTCCAACCCCAAATACCTTGTTCAGGATAACCACTATAGAAAAGATGATGTATATCGCTGAAGCAATCGCTAATCCTACTTTGATAAAGGTGCTTGGTTGAATTTCCTTTGGCAGAAATTTTGTGTTCATAAATAACAGCATCGGACTATAGACCGCCATAGTGAAACCTCCAAGGACCGCACCCATAAGAAAGAGGATAAAGGGTTGCGTAGGAATCCAAAGGGCACAGCCAGCAAATACTAACAAGGCGAGAAGAGCAATTGTGTATATTCCCCTCAAGGAATACTTCTCATTTAAGTTTGTATGGGTATAGAGAATCTCTGATATCATTCGAGACCCCAAATCCAAGGCCACCAACTGGGAGCTATACATGATAAAGAAAGACATGGCCAGGAATATAACCCTTCCAAACTCCCCTGCCTTCGAAGCTAACATATTTGCCTGGGTTACAGCTATTTGGGCTCCTTTGGGAACCAAGCCCGCAGGATGCAAGACTTCTAATGCGCCATGGGCAAGGAGGACGATTCCAACGATATTGGCAAGCCAGAAGTAGATGGTGACATCATTCCTCATTACCTTATACCACTTGTTCCATAGATCCATGTTTTTCTCTGAAGTCTCAAATACATTTCCTGCAGTTGGAACGGGTTCCAGCTTTCCTGTTATAGGGCTTGTAACCCTACCAATATGAGAAGCCATCCCCCACTGCTTTTGCTGAACAGCAAAGGTATAAGAAAGGTTTCCTAAGCTACCAGCCCCTGCGTAGATAACCGCACCAAACAGGGCAAAAAGATTTATTCCTGGTGGCAGCCACCAATCTCCACCAGAATTAAATAAAATACCCTTTGCCATAGACTTTACCCCGGCAGGAGTAATAACTATAGAAATTGTGATTACAAGAATAACAGCCGTAGCCCCCATAAAAAACATCGATACCTTTTCCACTGAATTGTAGACAACAGGACCGCCCAGGAGGATTACGGCTGTGAGCACAAGAGTAAATTCAGCCCACCATCTCCAGTTGGCACCTGTTCCTCCCAATAATACATCTAATGCTGTTGCACCGGTTGCAGCCCAGCCAGGCCACATATAGATAAGAATGGCTGAGGCAAACCAGAACCAACCAAAGCCCTTCCAAGCTCTCGAACAGCCTGTAAAGAAGGATTCACCCGTCGCAATAGTGTAACGGCCAAGCTCAACATTTATAAACCACTGTAATGAAACCCCAATAATAGCCAGCCACATCAACCCGGCCCCATATTGTGCAGTAAGCCTCGGCCACATGATGAGCTCGCCGCCACCAAGGGCAATACCCAAAACGATAATACTCGGTCCCAGCTTATACATTTTTCCAAGCGGGATTGCTGGCAGATCTTTTACACCCAAAGAGTCCATTCCGCCTTTTGGAATGGTCCAGACTTCCTCACCCTTTCTTGAGACACCTTCATCAGCCATAAGCTTTCCCTCCTTTCACTATTGATTTTGAGATGAGTTAAATAGCCACCTCCCTTCTTAGATAAGATTTTCTTCTTGCCCAAAAAACTAAGATAAGAATGGAACAATTTATAGAAAAATTCTTTTCTCTTTTTTTCTGAAAAATCCCGTCTGTGATTAAGCATCCTGAAATTTTGGTGGCAATTCTTGATATTGAGCAGTATGTCAGATGAGACGTCAACAGAAAATCTTCTCTCCTGTCCGATTTTCCGATAAGAAACGAAGAAAAAAAATCTTCTCAAGATACTTTAGCTTAGATTTAACTATTAACCTAATAAAATGTCAAGCTTTTTTATTAAAAAAATTTGGAGAAAAACATTGACAATGATCGAGATTTATTATATAAGGACAAGGATTTTTTTAAAAAAGTTTCTTAGTCCCTAAGAGAGGTGAGGAATGAAAAGACTGATCATTATTTTGCTATCAATTGCAGCGTTCGGAATAGTTCTAGCTGTTATACTTAGTTTAATCCATGAAGGTTTTAAACTTCCAGGCTATTTCTAAAATTTCCGATAACTTTCCTTTTTAAAAAGATTTCCTTTCAGCTTTTGAATAAACAACAAAATCTTAATTATAATTAATCACCCTATTATTCTCAATCAATTTCAGACTATTTACTTTCAATAGTCTAAAAATATTTTAAATAGATAATCAAAAGATTCAAGAAGAGAGTGACTCCCTCTCTCCTTTCACCTCAACCTTTGCGAGTCCTTCAATAAATTTAATGATCGCTGAATGGTCTTCTTCTCCTTTTCCCTCTCTATTTAATGCTTGAAACATTTCATGAACTAAGCTAGTTAAAGGAAGGGGAATCCCCAGCTCTTTTGCACTATTCAGTGCATTTTTCAGATCCTTTATATGGAGTCTAATCTTAAACCCTGCTTTGAACCTTCTCTCTAAGATGCTCGGAACTTTTGCATCCAACACCCTGCTCCCAGCCAGCCCTCCTTTGATTGCTTCGTATAATAACTTCGGATCAACCCCAGCCTTTACTCCCAATACAAGGGCTTCTGACATGGCCTCCATATTCAGGGCCACGATAATTTGATTTGCCAATTTTACAAATCCTCCAGCCCCTATATCACCCACATGGACAATGCTCTTTCCTAAAACCTTAAAGATTCCTAAGCAGTCTTCAAAGACCTTTTTTTCACCGCCGACCATAATAGCAAGGGCCCCTTCAATCGCCCCGGTTTCTCCCCCGCTGACCGGCGCATCAATCATTTTTACACCCTTTTTAGATACCTCTTTATGGATCTTCTTAGTAATGACCGGTGAAATTGAACTCATATCTATTATGATAGCCCCTTTCCTTGCACCCTCCAAGAGACCATTTTCCCCTAAAATTACCTCTGCCACTTCTGGTGAATCGGGAAGCATGGTTATAATAATTTCTGATTTTTCTGCAACCTCTTTTGGCGATAAAGCAGCTTTTGCCCCATCATTTACTAATTCCTCAATGGGTCCTTTACTTCTATTGTAAACAACAAGACTGTACCCCTTTTTCATAAGATTCCTTGCCATGGGTTTTCCCATAATCCCTAATCCAATAAAACCTATTTTTTTCATAGCTCTTTTTCTCCTTTTGTTAAAGTTATTTTAAGAAATTTATACTAAATCTTCTTTCTATTTTCCAATGAATATTTTGAGACAATAAAATTTTTTTTTGGTGAGATTTATTTTTTAGAAGAAATGAATGAAAAGAAATGGGGATATGGCTCTTTTTCAATAGAGCCCTATCCCCCAAACCAAGATGAAAAAGAAATGTGGGAGTTCCGTTATTATCTTAATTTAAACATTTGGTTTAGGCTTAGCGGGAATAGGTTCAAATTCCTTAATAGCATCAATGGAAAGACCCATAGCTGCATCTGCAGTCCTTTCTACCATGATATCGATAACAGCTGGTCTTCCTGAATCAACTGCTCTTTGAAAAGCGTTTTTAATCTCATCCGGCTTATCTACCCTTTCTGCATAGCAACCAAACCCCTCTGAAACCTTCACTATATCAATTAGATTCTCTTTGTATCTCAAATCCACCTGATATTCAAAATCAAGAGCATACTTTTGATGTTGTCTGATAAGACTCAAGTATCCATTGTTGACAACAACAACAATTATTGGGATCTCGTATTGAGATGCTACAGCTAACTCAGAACAGAGAAATCCAAAACCACCATCACCCATAACAGCTACTACAGTGCTCTCTGGACTTGCTACTTTTGCTCCGATTGCTGCTGGGATGTCAAAACCTAAGGTTCCCGCACATCCACAGATGATATACCTTCTTGGTTTATATACATCCTGGAACTGACCTGACCATATCTGATTCAGACCGCATCCCGAGGTAAATATAGTATCTTTACCAAAAAACTCGTTTATCTCTTTATATACCCGAGGAGGCTTAATTGGGATATCATCATAATCCATCCTCCGAGCCAGCTCTTTTCTCAATAAGGCGATATCTTTAACCCTACCATTTGGGGGCCTCTCAGGAGTCTTTTCTCTGGCTGTCTTTATCAATGTTTCAAGGGCCAATTTCGCATCACTGACAATACCTAATTCTACAGGTATAATCTTTCCGATTTGATTAGGGTCAATGTCAATATGAATAAATTTCCTTCCCTTGGTATAAACAGAAAGATTACCTGTATGCCTATCAACAAAGCGACAGCCTATACCCAGAACCAGATCAGACTCCAAAAATGTCTTGTTTCCAAGGAGGGTATTTATCTGAATACCGACATTTCCTGCATAATAAGGATGGTCTGCTGGAATTGCCCCTTTTCCCATATAGGTCGTAACCACAGGAATAGACATATATTCAGCAAATTCCAGAAACTCCCTTGTGGCATTGGCAATAACCACTCCTCCACCTGCCAAGATTATAGGGGCTTTAGCTTCAAGAATCATATCAATGGTTTTTTCTATTGATTTCATTCTTGGGCCTGGCTTAGAGAACTCCAAGGGGTGATCTGACTCAGGGTCATATTCAATCTCTTCTAACTGGAGATCCATGGGAAGATCAATAAGAACAGGGCCGGGTCTTCCTTCTCTTGCGATCCTAAAAGCCTCTCTAAAGAGAACTGGAACTCTACTTGGTTCTGTGATGCAATAGCTTTTTTTGGTTATTGGCTTAACAATTTCAGCAATATCTACTGCTTGGAAGGCCTCTTTTCCTAACAAAGCTCTTATATTCTGTCCAGTTATAGCAACAAGGGGAATAGAATCAACTTTAGCAGTATAGAGCCCTGTTACAAAATTGGTAGCTCCAGGCCCAGAAGTTGCAAGACACAATCCCACCTTATCCGCAACTCTGGCATATCCATCTGCTGCATGACAGGCCCCTTCTTCATGCCGGGAAATCAAGTGCCTTATCTTTTTTGATTGACTCAAAGATCTGTAAAGAGGATTAATGGCAGCCCCAGGAATCCCAAAGGCAACTTCTATACCCTCATCCTCTAAGATTTTTACAATAGCATCTGTAACGAGCATTTTTGCCATAATTCTTCCCTCCTAAAAGAGAATTAATACAATATTATTTTCATATTATGAAACAATGTTTCATTTTTTATAATCTGAATTTTAAACTCCACTCAAAAAATATTATGGGATAAAAGGTATTTCACATTGTGAAACAGTGTTTCACTTCAATGGTCTGATTATCATACCACTGCTGTTTTATTTGTCAAGTATTTTTTATTAAAAATATTAAATACATTATACAATTTTTTATTAAGTGGATAACTTCTTGAAAATTAAAGAGCTAATTTAAAGAAGATTGTTTTGAATTATTCTTCTTTTTCTATTGTTACCTCTGTGGATTTGATATCACTTAGAGCTGAGAGGTCTCCCAAAATCCTGCCGAATACATTGACAGGGCTTGCGGGTCTGCATTCATCCCCTACACTTGCAGGTGTAGGTCCCCAAAAGATACAAAACGCATTTCCAGGAGGCCAGTAGGCTAAGTCTCCTTTTTCAACTACCTCTTTTGGGTTTTCTGATCCCATCTTTACAGGAATAGAAAAATATATTTCGTCTCCCCAACGATTTCCATTTTTTTTTATAGGTAACTTTTCCCAAACCGCTTCTGCTGTCTTTGTCTCATTTAACTCTCCCTGAAATTCTTTGCCACCAATATCTAATTTAATCTTTTTCACCATATCTTCCTCCATAAAAGTTACTTTTAAAGCCCATCCTGCGAGATATCTTCTCAGCAGTCTCTACTACAAGTGGTATTAATTCATTTTTTAATCTTATGGTTGTAAATCTAGTTGATGGTCCTGATACGCTAATTCCCCCAACTGTATCTCCATGATAATCAAATAGAGGAACTCCAACGCACTTAAGGCCTATTTCCAACTCTTCGTTATCAATAGCATATCCCTGTTTTTTTATCTGCTGTAGTTCTTTTTTGAGTTCTTTTTTGTTTGAAATTGAGTTCTTAGTTAATTTGACCATTTTAATATTTGATAGAACATTATCTAATTCTTTAGGTGATTTATGAGATAGGATGGCTTTGCCTACTGATGTACAATGGGCAGGCGCTCTCTTTCCAACAGCAGACATCATTCTTATTGTCTGAGTACCATCTATTTTATCGATATAGATGATCTCTCCTCTATCCAATATTGCAAGATGAACCGTCTCTTTACATTTATCGACCAGTTCTTGAAGCAAAGGCATGGCAAAAGACCTCAAACTCATCTTATTAATACAAGCACTCCCTATTTCAAACACCTTAAGCCCCAACATATACTTGCCTGAACTGGGATCTTGTTCAATGTAATCCATTCTCTTAAGAGTGCTTAATATTCTAAATACGGTTGGTTTCGATAAACCAACCCTTTGTGTTATCTCTTTCAATCCCAAGGATGGTACTTCAGCAGTAAATAATTCTAATACCTTTAATGCCCTTACTACTGATTGAATGTCATATCCAGAGGAAGATCTCGAGTCATTCATATTCTTAGAGCCTCTTATTTGCTATTTTTTGATACTATAGCATAATATTTAAAACCCAAAAAAGTTTTTTATGTCTGTGTTTTTTAATAAATTCACCAAAAATGTCTTGTCATTTAATTATCTCTTACGAAAATCTGATGTCTTCGCCTTTCTTTACAACAAAAATTTTTTATTCGCCATTAATTATCTTCACTTCACGATAGATATAATCTATACCTGAAGCTACTGTAAAAAAAGCAGTTGTCAAGAATAGAATTGTAAGAATCGGCGATGATTTATGCAGGACATAGAATAATAGTACGAGAGATATGGTTAGAATCTGAACAAAGGTTGTCGCTTTCCCTAATATACTGGGAGATACTACAAGGTTATCAGTAAGGATATGAGTCACTAATGCACCTATGACAATGAGTACATCTCTGCTTACAACTAAAATAGTTATCCAAACAGGAATCTCTCCAACGATTGACAAAGTGATAAAGGAGGTAGTTAAAAGGAGTTTATCAGCTAAAGGGTCAAGAAATGTTCCTAATTCAGTCTTCTGCCCTTTGATTCTCGCAATAAATCCATCAACCCCATCCGTTAGACCCATAAGACAAAAGAGTATTAATGCAAGAATCAGATATCCATAAATAAGAAGGGTTATAAAAAAAGGTATTACAATAATCCTGATAATTGTAATCTTATTCGCTAAATTCATAAAATCTCTCTCACTCAAAACAAATATCTATAAAATGACTTGGAGATGTATTTTATTCTCTATGAAGCTTGATATCTTTATTTGAAAAGTTCCATAGTTCTTTACAACAATCTCATTTATCAAAGACTCTATATCTCCAGCAAACTCCACTTCTATTTGGGCTACCTTATTAATATAGCTCTTTTGCAAAAAACTTAAGATGCCAGGAACTTCATTTTTTAATATATTTCTCAATACGGATAATTGAGAAACATTTATATTCTCAATTGTTAAATAAATCTTGGCGAATTCATCTCTTTTTTCTGGAGAAATAATATTGAATTTATCAACAAAATATCTCGAGAGCTTTCTGCATGTCTCTTTAATAAGTTGGGAGTATATATCCGTATCCGTCCTCTCTTCTATTGAAGATATAGTATACTCACTCCCTGTTGAGATTATGGAACCAGTGTTTACATCCAAAGCCCTAGCGGAGATATTCGCTTGAACAAACTTTTGATAAGTATCTATGCCGGATCTCACTCTCTCTTTTACAACAGCCTTTCCTAAAATTATGATATCCGCTCCAAACTGAAGGCCCATAGCAGCGGCAGCCTTATTATTTCCTGCTACTGCTTGTACAATTTGTTCTCTTTTAAGACCCTTCCTAATAGCCACTTGATCCACAAGGTCAAATCCACTTTCACTAAAATTTTGAATCAGAGCGATTTCTGACATTGTTGGTTTCTCACCGTCCCCTTTTGATTGAATATCCGTTTCCTCTTCTACAACCACCATCATTCTTGGTCTATGTTTTTTCTTCTCTATAATACTTATAGCAATAAGATCGCTTTTTAAATTTCCCATAGGAACCATCACCTGTAGGCCGACCTCGTATATATTGTGAGAAATATCAGGGCTTTCATAAAAAATTTTATAACTCTGTATATATCTCATACTCTTTTCAAAGATTTCTTCCTTCAACAGTTCATAATTATTAGCTATCCTTTCAGAATCAATGATGAGATTAACAGCATGCTCTATTGCAATTCTCATCGCATTATTGATAGCTTCGTTTCTTGCATTTGCTTGGTTTTCATCAATAATAACCCCTCTCCCGCTAGAAATTATATTAGAAAAGACCGATTCGACTTGGGCATGACTTGATTGAGGAGAAATAAAAACAAAAATTATAAGCAATAAAAAAAATAGATAAAAAGTCGATCTCAAATTAAACAATCAATATCTCCTTAATTGATTTAGTTTTTTAGAATTATCAAAAATAGGAAATGATGTCAATCTAATTTAAAGTTACGGTCTTTATGCTTTTTGGATTTCTTTTTTTAATAATTCTATTTCAGATGATGAAAGATATCTATATTCTCCAAGGAGAAGGCCTTCGAGCTTCAAAAAACCTATCTTTGTTCTTTTCAGTTTTCTTACGGGATGTCCAATCATCTCAAACATTCTTCTTACCTGCCTTTTTTTACCTTCCTTAATCGTTATCTCTAACCAACAACTATTCTTTAAGGTTTTGATCACCTTTACATTTGCCGGTCTTGTTTTCCCCTCGCTTAATTTTACACCCTTCTTTAATGTGTTAATGGCTTTCTCATTTAAAATACCGGATACTTTTGCCATATAAGTCTTTTTAAGGCCATATCTTGGATGGCTCATTATTTGTGCCATATCACCATCATTTGTTAAAATGAGCAGTCCTTCAGTATTATAATCTAACCTGCCTACAGGGAATACACGAAACTTAATGTCCTTTAAGAGATCACCAACAGTAGGTCTCCCCTTTTCATCCTTAAGAGTAGTAACATACCCCTTAGGTTTAAAAAGAAGAATATAAATCTTCTTTTGTTTTCTCTTTATAATTTTATTATCCAGCTTTATACAATCCTTTTCAGGATCAATCTGCTTCCATAATTCCCTGACAATTTCTCCATTTATCGTTACTCTTCCCTCTAAAATTAATTTCTCTGCTTTTCTCCTTGAAACGATACCAACTTCGGAAAGAAACTTTTGAACACGCATAATGAGATAAAATATTTTTTCTGAAAGCAAAACCTAAAAAAATATTATTCAGATAAAAGTAGGGTGCTTTTTTCTATTTTAAGAAATACAAAGTGAGTAAGAGTAAAATAAATCTCTAAGTCAATCTCTGTTGAAAATTCTATTTTTAAGGATAATCAATGGGAATTATTGTCAAAGAGTTCTGCTTCTTTCTCTTCTTCTTTTTTAGCAGAACCCTTATCATACATAGATAAAAACTCTTCTCTTTGGGGTAAATCCGAAAGCTCTTTCAATCCAAAATACTCCAAAAACTCCCTCGTTGTCCCATACATCATCGGCCTCCCTAAAACCTTCTTCCGACCCATAATCCTGATCAACCTCTTCTCTAAAAGACCCTTCAATATGCCACTTATCTCTACCTTCCGAATATCCTCAACCTCCATTCTCGTAATCGGCTGCTTATAAGCTATAATCGCAAGAGTCTCTAAAGAAGCCCGAGAAAGTTTTGAGCGCCTCTCAATCTTTAAAAAATCTTTAATCCACTCACTATACTCAGATCGGGTGCATAACTGATATCCTTCCGCAACCTCCCTTATTTGAAGAGCACAACCTCTATACTCCATGATTAATTCGTTAAATAAAGACCTGATCACATCCCTTCCTACAGCCTTATTGATAACCTCAACAACCCTCTCTATCGTCAAAGGTTTCTCGGAAACAAATAATAAAGTCTCTATAATCCCCTTCATCTCCCTTGTATCCAATATTCTCCCCCTCTCAAACTAAACAGCCTGATAGATTCTTATTGTTCCAAATGGACTTATCTGCTGAACAGTAACCATCCTTAGTTTCATTAACTCCAATAAGGCCAAAAAAGTAACAATGACTTCTATCTTGTTTCTAAAATGAGAAAATAACGACTCAAAGCTTAAGAAATCCTCCCCCTCAAGTCTCTCCATAATAAAATTTATCTTTTCAGAGACTGTTATTTCATCAATGAAGATCTCCTTGGTTTCATCTTCTGATAGCGTCTCCAAAAGGCCCTTTAGAGCATTCAAGAGGTCAAATATGGACGCATCAATCCAGATATCCTGATCCTTTCTTGCTGAATCTACATCTAAAACCCCACCCTTGGTAAAGATTTCTCTTTCAGCTAGCTCTTTCTCTTTTAGCTCTAATGCCAATTCTTTAAACCTTTTATATTCCAAAAGTCTCTCCACGAGTTCCGCTCTTGGGTCTTCCCCCTCCTCTTCCTCCTCTACTTCAGGAGAAGGAAGAAGCATCTTCGATTTTATCAGGGTGAGTGTAGATGCCATAACAAGAAACTCTCCTGCAATATCAAGATTAAGAGCTTTCATTAGATCGAGATACTCTATATATTGTTCTGTTATCAATGCTATGGGTATATTATATATATCAAGCTCATTCTTCTTGATAAGATGTAACAACAGGTCTAATGGGCCTTCAAAAATTTCTAACTTAACCTTATAATCCACAAAATATCCCTCATCAATAAATTTAGCCTCCATGATTATAAAAAATATAACCTATTGTCAACGGAATTTTGATGTTATTGGTTAAATAATAAAAGTGACTGACTGGTCATTTCTTATTCAGGATTAAGGTTATTGATTAATAACTCTTTATAAACTTTGCTCCTTAACTCTTATTAAAGGTTTAACTGGAGATTGCCGATAAAATAAAATATTCAATTTTTTTTAATTTATAGGTGATTTTATAAAAGGATGAAGGAAAAACGTCGAGCACCAAGAACAGTTTTAGAATGCACTTCAATTGACATCTATCCAAAAAATGTACAGACAGAACCAGAACTTAGAGGAAAAATCTATGATATTTCTCCTTTAGGAGCAAAATTTATTTCTCAAAAACCATATATTATCGGCTCAATAATTTATTTCGCTCTTTTATTACCAAGTCATGGTTCCCTAAAAGGTATCTCAGGGATAGTCCTAAGCTGCGAACAGAAAAATAGTGATGAGTTCCATGTTGCTATAGAATTTAAAGATATAGATTATTATCAAAAATTCTTAATAGAAAACTACATAAAAGGGATGAAGTCTTGGAATGAAAACATCAAATAAATAGAGAGGATACAAATTCTAAATTAATACCTCTTTTTATCTTTAAATCCCCATATATTTTTTTGTCTTTTTTTAATAAACAGTTCTATAATGAATTCTTCATTCCTTCCTTCTTCCTCCAAATATTTTGCTTTTCAACAAGGTGTGTGTTATAAAGCAATAAAAATTAAGAGAAAAAATATGGAAGATAAAAAACAAAAATTATTGAGAAATCTTCCCTCTGTGGAAGAAATCCTCCAACAGGAAGAGATAAAAGAAACATCTAAGAGTTACCCTAGGCGCCTTGTTGTTGATTCAATTAAAAGGGTGATTGAAGGAAAAAGGATGAAGATTTTGAAGGAGGATCGTGACAACAGCTTTGATAAAATTGATCTCTCCCTGGAAACCTTGCTTAAGATAACCCTCAAAGATATTAAGGAATCGAGCCAGTATCGCTTAAGGAAGATTATTAATGCCACTGGCGTCATCATTCATACAAACATCGGAAGGTCCGTTCTCTCTCAAGAAGTTATCAGCCATATCTCAACCATAGCCGGTTCCTATTCAAATCTCGAATATGATCTTAAGCTTGGAAAGAGAGGTTCAAGAAACGATAATATCGTTGATATCGTTAAAGAGATTACTGGAGCAGAGTTTGCCTTGGTTGTTAATAATAATGCCGCAGCTGTCCTTGTATCCCTCGATACTCTCTCTTCTGGAAAAGAGGTCATCGTCTCAAGAGGAGAACTGGTAGAGATAGGTGGATCCTTCAGGATTCCAGATATCATGGGGAAAACCAGTGCCATATTAAGGGAAATAGGTACAACCAATAAAACCCATCTAGATGATTATGCAGCAGCCATCAATAAAAATACCGGCCTGATTCTCAAGGTTCACAAGAGCAATTTTAAGATGATGGGTTTTACAAAAGAGGTTCCACTGGAAGAACTTGTCGCATTGGGAAGAAAACACAACATCCCTGTGATGGAGGATTTAGGAAGCGGTAATCTTATTGACATACGAAAATATGGTTTAGAAGGAGAACCAACAGCCCAAGAGTCAATCAAAAAGGGTGCTGACGTCGTTACTTTTAGTGGGGATAAACTTCTGGGCGGGCCTCAGGCAGGGATTATTATAGGAAGAGAATCATATATTAATGCTATCAAAAAGAATCCCCTTCACAGGACAGTGAGGATAGATAAAATGACACTGGCTGGGATAGAGGCCACCCTTAGGCTCTATCTGGATGAGGAAAAAGCCATTCAGAGTATTCCAACATTGAAAATGCTGACAATGCCTATAACGGAACTAGAGAGAAAGGCAGAAAAGCTCCTTAGAGAAATGGAAAATACAGAAACATCAGCCATTTTTGATTTAGAAATACAGGGAAACACGTCTGAGGTCGGTGGTGGAGCACTTCCCCTCCAGAAACTTCTAACAAGAGTTCTTTCCTTGAAGCCAAAGACCCTATCCGTAGATTTTGTGGAGCAATATTTCAGGTCTTACCATCCATCGATTCTTGGAAGAATCTATAAAGATCAATTCTTGTTTGATCTGAGAACCATAGAGGAAACAGACTTCCAAGATATTGTTAATGCATTTATTGGTCTTAAATCCCTTCAAGAGTAAAAGATGAAACAGATCATTCTTGGTACTGCCGGACATATTGATCATGGCAAGACCGAACTGATAAAAGCCCTTACTGGAATTGATACAGACAGATTAAAAGAAGAAAAAGAGAGGGGCATTACTATAGACCTAGGTTTTGCCTTTATGAAGTCAAGCAACAGGGTCAATATCGGCATCATTGATGTTCCAGGTCACGAAAGGTTCGTAAAAAACATGCTGGCCGGGGCTGGAGGGATCGATTTTGTCCTATTAGTCATCGCTGCTGATGAAGGTGTTATGCCCCAAACCAGAGAACATCTAGCAATATGTCAGCTTCTCAAGATAAAAAGCGGTCTCGTTGCATTGACAAAAACAGACCTGGTAGATAATGAATGGCTTCAACTGATGAGGGAAGATGTCGCATCTTTTTTAAAAGGAACCCTTTTAGAGGGAAAGCCCATCATCCCTGTCTCCTCCTTAACTGGCCAAGGAATTCCAGAATTAAAAATCAAGATAGAGGAATTAGCTTATGAAATTGAGGCAAAAAAAACAGATGGTCCTTTCAGGCTTCCTATAGACAGGGTATTTACGATGAAAGGATTTGGTACGGTTATCACAGGAACCGTTGTATCAGGCAAAGTAAATGTAGAGGATAAAATCGAGGTGCTTCCAAAGGGGATTCAGGGAAAGATAAGGGGAATACAGATTCATAATCAATCAAGCTTAGAGGCTATAGCAGGTCAGAGAAGCGCCATTAATATACAAGGTGTTGATAAAACTGATATTAAAAGAGGGGATGTTCTGGCCCATGTGGGTCAACTCAAGTCCTCCCTTCTCTACGATGCTACCTTTTTTCTCCTTCCAGATTCCCCGCATCCCTTAAAGAACCGACAAAAGATTCGCTTTCATCTGGGAAGCGGTGAAATCATGGCCGTTATTGTTCTTTTAGATAAAGAGGAACTTAAACCTGGAGAAGAAGCCTATGTTCAGATAAAACTTGAAAAGCCGGTTGTTGCTCTTCCAGGAGACCATTATGTTATCAGGAGCTATTCCCCGATGATTACTGTTGGAGGCGGTGAGATATTAAATGCCAACACGAAAAAGTACAAAAGGTTTGACCCAAAGACTCTTGAGAAGCTAAAGAGATTAAGGGAAGGATCCTCTGAAGATATTGTTGAATTTCATGTTTTTAATTCTGGTTTGGACGGAATGAGCCTTGAGAATCTCTGTCTTATTCTCCCATTAGAAAAAAATAAAATAAAGGAATCAATCGAGATATTAATCAACAAACAGATTATTAATACAGAAGATAATAAACATTTTATCCATAAAGATAATCTTTTAAAACTGAAGGATATACTAATAAAAGAATTAGAATCCTTTCATAAAAAGTTTCCCTTAAGACCGGGGATATCTAAAGAAGAATTAAGAAATAAGATGTCCCTCATAAATGATAAGACTTATTCTTTTCTGATAAATCTTCTGATGTCTCAAAATCTCATCGTACTAGAAAAAGACAAGATACGACTCTCATCTTTCAGTAGAAGGTTGGAAAAAGACCAAGAAGAACTAAAGAAAAAGATTGAAAAGGAATATCTCTTATCTGGTTTCAAGCCCCCTAATCCTCAAGATTTATTCAATAAGTTCTCCATAGATAACAAAAGGTTTTTGGAGTTAGTCTCTTTATTATTGGAGGAAGGTCATTTAATTAAGATTAAGGAACAAATATTTTTTCATAAAGAAAATTTGTCGAAGGCAGAGGATTTGCTGAAAGATTTCCTTAAAAAAAGCAAAGAAATCACCGCTGCCCAATTCAGAGACCTATTAGGGATATCGAGAAAACATGCCATACCGCTTTTAGAATATTTTGATGCAAAGAAATTGACTTTAAGGGTAGGCGACAAAAGAGTTTTAAGGAGTAAATTATAGAGGAGGATATGTTAGATTGTCGAGATTTGGAAATATTGTCCAAGATCATTGAGTTAAAAAGCTTCTCTAAGGCTGCAGAGGAACTCTACTTAACCCAACCAACAATAAGCGGACATATCATAGAATTAGAAAAGAGGCTTGGAATAAAACTCTTAGATAGGTTGGGAAAAGAGACCCTTCCAACAAAGGCAGGTAGCCTTTTGTATAATTATTCAAAAAGGATACTAAAGCTAAGGGCTGAGGCAGAACAGGCCCTTGAGCATTTCAAGAGCCGTTTCAAAGGAAAACTCTTTATAGGCGGAAGCACAATCCCAGGCGTCTATATATTACCAGGCCTCATAGAACAATTTAATAAAAAGCATCCTGAAATCTCAATAACCCTAAAACTGTCCGATTCGAAGGGAGCCTTTAAAAATGTCTTAGAAGGGACAATTGAATTTGGTGTAATAGGTGCCAGGATTAAAAATAATAAGATCGAATATAACAAATTCTTTGATGATGAGATTATTCTTATCTGTTCAAAAAACCATGATTGGGCAAAAAAGGATTCTATTTCTCTGAATAATTTAAAGAAGGGGTCTTTCATTTTAAGGGAGAGGGGTTCAGGGACCCGAATTACGATGGAGAAAGAGCTTCAGTCACATCATATCAATATAAATGATTTCAACGTTGTTGCAGAGATGGAAAATAACGAGGCTATAAAACAGGGGGTTAAATACGGACTGGGAGTCTCTTTTATTTCTAAAAGAGCGGTTGAAGAGGAATTAAAAAAAGGAACCTTAAAAAAGGTAAAAATAAGAGGAGTAAAGATAAAAAGGGTTTTTTATCTCATCCGAAGAAAGGGAAAGACGCCATCTCCTCTGTGCAGTCTTTTTTTCAACTTTTTATTAAAATCATCTTGACAATTTAAGTCGGTCATTAATATAATACAACCTTTCGCTAACCCACTAAAATTTAAAAAAGAATTAATATTTACTATTCGTATATCTCAAATAAATCTAATTAAAGGAGGAATACAATGGGTAAAAAAATACTTATTTCACAAAAGATACCTAAAGAGGCTGTTGAGATTGCAAGAAATAATTTTGAGGTAGATTATAACGAAGATGAAAACCCCCTTCCACCAGAAGAGCTCAAGAAGAGATTGAAGGACAAGAACGGCATTGTCTGTCTTCTAACAGATATAATGAATGGTGAGGTGATGGATGCAGCTCCAAATCTCGAGGTTATTTCTAATGTTGCTGTAGGATATGATAATATAGATGTAAACGCTGCTACAGAGAGAAAAATTGCTGTAACCAATACCCCTGGAGTCTTAACAGATACCACGGCCGACCTGGCCTGGGCTTTAATAATGTCTGTGGCGCGAAGAATTGCCGAGGCCGATAAATACATGAGAAGTGGGAAATGGAAAGGCTGGGGAGTCATGCAGTGGTGGGGAAGCGATGTCCATCATGCAACCCTTGGAATTTTAGGTTTTGGCCGAATCGGTAAGGTCGTGGCAAAAAGGGCCTTGGGTTTTGAAATGAAGGTTTTATATCACGATGCCTTTAGGGCCCCAGAAGAGGAAGAAAAAGCATTAAAGGTCACATTTGTTGACAAAGAAACCCTTCTCAAAGAATCTGATTTTGTTTCTGTCCATGTTCCTCTGATGCCTGAAACCACCCATATCATTGGAGAAAATGAGCTCAAGATGATGAAACCTACTGCCTTTCTCATCAATACATCGAGAGGACCCACAGTAGATGAAAAAGCACTGGTAAAGGCCTTGAAAAATAAAGAAATAGCTGGGGCAGGACTGGATGTTTACGAAAATGAACCGGTTATGGAGCCTGAATTGGCAGATATGGACAATGTGGTTGTCCTCCCCCATATTGCCAGTGCCTCTATCAAGACAAGGACGAGGATGGGAACCATGGCTGCTGAAAACTGCGTGGCTGCACTCAAAGAAGAGATTCCTCCAGCTTGTGTTAATCCAGAGATTTATAAAAAATAAATATTGAAAGGGGGAAATTGTGGCAAAACATGTTATAACCGATATAACAAAATGCACGGGATGTCGGATGTGTGAACTTGCCTGTTCCATGCATCATGAGGGGGTCTTTAATCCCAGCAAGGCAAGGATCAAGGTTCATCTCATAGGGCTTCCGGAGGTTCCCGTTCCCGTTTTAAAGAAGGAGTGTAATTACTGCGCTGGAGACCCGACCTGTGTCAAATACTGTGTCACAGGAGCCGTTGTCTATAAGGAAGCAGAAAAGCCTGGAAGACGAGACATTGCCAGGGAAGAGGTCGTTAAAATAGCTAAAGAATGGTTAACAAAGGTATCGAGTTAAGGAGAAATTAATTTATGCCTAAGGTAAAGGTTCAATCTTTTGCTGAGATAAAAGATGCTCTCGGAAAAGATGAGATAGAGGTTGAAATCGGTGATAATGACACTTTAAGGAATGTCTTTGAAAAGTTGGCTGAACAGTATGGAAGTAATTTTAAGGATCAAATTTGGAACAAATTAACAGGAGAGATGGAGCCTTTTCTGGTCATGTTAAACGGAAAGACTTACAGTTCCCTTCATGAGTTTGACACAAAGGTTAAAGATGGGGACGAGATAGCCATTCTTCTCCCTGTAGTTGGAGGATAATTTATGGGTAATAATAATGGAAAATTTAAGTACGGCGGTTATAAGGGAAAGATTTTAAGAGTCAACCTTTCCAGCAGTAAAATCAGCACAGAACCCTTAAAAGAAGACTGGGCCAAGGATTTTTTGGGTGGGGTCGGTTTGGCTGCTCGATTTTTATATGAAGAACTGAAACCCAAAACAGACCCTTTCAGCCCGGAGAATAAACTCGTCTTGATGACAGGACCTGTGCAGGGAACCATCGTTCCCACAGCATCAAGGTCAACGTTTTGCACCAAATCCCCTTTAACAAATAATTTCTTTAACAGTATCCACGGCGGGCATATCGGTGCAGAACTCAAGTATGCCGGATATGACGGTCTGATTGTCGAGGGAAAGGCTGAAAAGCCTGTTTATATATGGATAGATGATGATAAGGTGGAGATAAAGGATGCCTCGAAGATATGGGGCAAGCATACCTTTACAGCCCACAGTATGATAAGGCAGGAGTTAGGGGACGAAGAGGTTCATATCGCCACCATAGGACCGGCAGGAGAAAAAGGTTTGCGTTACGCCCTCATCTTATGTGATATGAGGGCTTCAGGTAGGGGCGGTGTAGGAGCTGTAATGGGTTCCAAAAACTTAAAAGCGATAGCCTTTCGTGGAACTGGTGAGGTCGCTGTCCCAGATACAGAAAGAATAGCCCAGTATGCCTTAAAGATGAATGAAATATTCATTTCTAATCCAGCAACAGGAAAACAACTTGCTCATTATGGAAGTCCGGGAAGCATTCTTCCCTTTAATAAATTAGGGATTTTAGGTACAAGGAACTGGCAAACAGAGGTCTTTGAGGGAGCAGAGGGTATCTGCGGCGAGACCATGAGAGAAAAAGTTGTGAAGAGAGACAAGGCATGTATTGCCTGTCCCATCCACTGCACAAAGTTCAGCGTGGTAAAGGACGGTCCCTATAAAGCCACGATAGAAGGTCCGGATTATGAGGCTGTATGGGGCATGGGTTCGATGTGCGGAGTGGATAACCTCGATGCCATTGTTAAGGGAGATGAGATCTGTGACGAATATGGATTCGACCTCATGTCAGGAAGTTGTACTGTGGCATGGGCCATGGAGGCATTTGAGAAGGGAATTATCACCAAAGAGGATACCGGAGGTATTGACCTTCGTTTTGGCAATGCCGATGCCATGCTTGAAATGCTGGAAAAGATTGGAAAGAGAGAAGAAGGCCTGGGCTGGCTTCTCGGTGAGGGAAGCAAAAGGGCTTCAGAAAAAATCGGAAAGGGTTCTGAAGAATTTTGTATTACCAACAAAAGAGTGGAAATCGCAGGCCATACCGCAAGAGGACTCCCCGGCCATGCCATGGGATACGCTGTTGGACACAGAGGCGGAAGCCATCACGATTCCAGGCCCACAGGCGAGAGAATGGGAATAGTGCCGAGAGAAACGACTGAAGGGAAAGGACCCTATGTCGCTGGGGTGAATCACTGGCTGATTTTCTGCGATTCTCTGGTTCTCTGCCATTTCGGTGAATCAGTATGGGGACCCATTGCACTCAATGAGAATACGGTTGAGGCACTAAATGTTGTTACTGGCAGAAATCTCACTGTCGATGATGCGAACGAGCATGCGGATAGGATATGGAACCTGATAAGGGGATTTGCTGCCAGAGAAGGATTCACGAGGGATGATGATACTCTTCCAAAAAGATTTACCCATGAACCCATTCCTGAGGGACCTTCAAAGGGAATGGTTGTTACACCTGAAATGCTTGAAAAGATGAAGGATGAATATTTCGAATTTAGGGGCTGGGATAAAAAGACAGGGAATCCAACAAAAGAAAAGCTATTAGAACTCGACTTGGACTTTATTGCCAAAGATCTTTATCCAGGCTAATTCTATAAATCTCATTTATAAATCAAAGGAGGTGCTGTTGTGAAGGAACCTTGGTCTAATTATTTTAAAATGGGAATTGTTCATTTTATGGCTTTTCCAGGCACTCTAAAGGGAGAGGGTCCTGTTCTTGAGACGATCCAAAAGATTGCTGAAGATGATTTCTTTGATGTGATTGAAGTTGGGATCATGAAGGATAGCGAAACAAGAAAAAAGGCTCGAGCTATCATAGAAACAGCTCATATGGAGGTAGGTTTTGGCGGTCAGCCAGGATTATTGACCGGCCAGCATGACCTCAATTCTCTGGATGAGGGTGTAAGGAAAAAGGCAATTGACAGATCAAAGCAATCTGTGGATGAGGCTGTTGAGTTAGGGGCAAAAAGAGTGGCTTTTCTCAGTGGTAAAGACCCTGGTGAAAAAGATAGAGATAAAGGATTAGCGCTTCTCATCGATTCTCTCTGCCAGGTCTCTGATTATGCCAAGAGCAAAGGGCTGGAAGGGATAACCTTAGAAGCCTTTGACTCTACAATTGATAAGAAATGTCTGATTGGACCCTCGGATATTGCTGTTAAGCTCTCCAAAGCCATAAGAGATAAGGGTTATGATTTTGGTCTTATGTGGGATCTCAGCCATGTTCCCATTCTTTTTGAAGATATGGAAAAGGCATTAGAGACGATTAAAGATCATCTGATTCATATTCATATTGGGAATGCTCTTTACAAAGACACCAGTGATGTTGCCTGCGGAGACAAACACCCCAGGTTCGGTTATCCAGGTGGTGAGAATGACGTTCCACAACTTGCTGCATTCTTAAAGGCACTCTTCAAGATAGGATATCTTGGAGAGGGAAAAAGACCAATCGTATCTTTTGAAGTCATGCCCTTTGGTGAAGAGACATCTGAACTGGTGATTGCCAATGCTAAAAGAACATTAAAGGCAGCATGGCCGCTGGTTTAAAATTAATTCTTTCAAATTAAATAGTAATAGGGGAAGAGCTTTTCTTCCCCTATTTTTTTATAAATATCACTTTCTTGCGTGCGAAAGCAAAGTTACCAAAGAAGAACTCTTGATCGTGAAGATCCGTCGAGTTGAGATGGGTCTCGAACTCGCTTACTTATCCGGCGTGATCTGTGTAATCTTGGCACCTCTCACGCCGAGCCCTCCCATCAACCCCTTCTGGCCAAAGAAGAAGGCATAGATATCAGATTTGGCTGTTGTGGTTGTGAGCGAGCTGGCCAAACCCTTGTCCACCACGACTATGCTCGGGCCGACACCAACCTCCCAACCAGAGCTCTTCTTAATATAATCAAGCGCAGAGTCGGTCATGAAGAATAAAGCATAGCCGAACGACTGCGCGCCAGCCTGCAGCCCGTAAGAAGCCTCGGCCGTGTTGTAGTAGCCGATCGTCTTGCCCTCCTTGCGGAGCGCCCCCTCGCCGTACTGTCCACCGAAAATAAAGCCAGCCTTGATAACATTCGGAAAGACGAGAATCCCCTTGGCTACTTTGGAGAGTTCCTTTGCCGCTGGAGTGCTGGTATAGAGTTTCTGTAGGGCAGAATCCACGTCCCGGTCGATATCAGCGGCTTTGGCCGCGAGTGCCTGCCGTGAACCCAAAGCGGGGACAACTAATGCCATGAGTATTAATGCAATACCTAAAAATCGAACATATTTGCACATGCTTCCCTCCTTTATATTAATTTATACCTATTAATAATATAATAAAAATATTTCACCATCAAGTTTTTTAAAGAGTTAATTGAAGGATAGCTCAATTAAATATATTCGTTTGAGTGGAGTAGAGTTTGGCTATCAAGGACATTTTGGGCAGAGTAGAAGGAGTAAGGGATTTTAAAAAGATATTAAAGAAGAAAGCGAAAATTAAACCTGTTTTTTCTAAATCTACATAATCATCAAATAATGGCATCTTCGCCTTTTTCCTCTGTTCTTATTCTTACAGCATCTTCTATAGGAATTATAAATATCTTACCATCCCCAATCTGACCTGTTTGCGCACTAGATACAATTACCTCTACAACCTGGTCGACTAATTTATCTGGTATAACAATTTCCAATTTTAACTTGGGGACAAATTCTACGACATATCTTTCATACAATTCGGTATTTCTTTCTACCACTTGACCTTTTTGACGACCAAAGCCTTTTACCTCGCTAACAGTCATTCCCTTTATATCTATTTCATTAAGCTTATCCTTTACCACATCTAATTTGAAGGGCTTGATAATCGCTTCTATCTTTTTCATTTTTCACCTCCTTTTTCTATTTAATTGGATTAATAAAATCCAGACAATGAAGACTATTTTTTTAAGCACAGACTCATCCTTCCTTTCAATTGGCAATAATTGTTCCATCTTGAACGATAGAAGGAAATAAATGATTTTGTCTTTTAAAAACAATAAGAAAAAAGGTTAAAGGGATTAAAGAGAGGAATAAAAAGAAGAGAAAAACCTGGCTTTAAAAAAGCCACTCCCAGATGATTGGTAAAATATTGACCTTATAGACTCCAAAAACAAAAAGGGATTTAATGGACACAATTTAGGCACAGTGAACGGCACGTATTTAGTGTTTAGAAGAAGTTCGCTCTGGCCAGAAGCAACCTATCTTACCTCTGGCCAGAACAGAAGGTTATTCAAAGATTTAATCCCAACTCTTTTTACCCTCTTTGTCTGTATTAGTCTGAGAAACGGAAGTCGGCCGGTACACTCCTTACTTTCCAGTAATCGCTGTTGCTACTGACATACTCCCTGAAGGCTTTCAGAATTTCTTTATAATCCTCTCTATCCTCTTTCTTAAGTTTTTGATCATCTGCTCGGGCATTGAGGAATTGAATGGTCGCATCTTTTAACAGCTTGAGATCCTTATCTGGCCATCTTACGAGTACGATATCGTTGTCTTTATCTGCATCTTTTTTATTGGCGTTGAGGATTTCCTGCAATTTTCCGCCCTGCTGTCTGAGATTTTCTCCATAAGAAGATGCAACATGGTCGCGGCCCACGCTCATAACGAGCGTTTTTTGCGCTTCAGTGAGCTTGTTCCACACCTTCTTATTGACAATCATATAGGTAACCAGGAACGGCTGGTGCCAGCCGGGATAGTGCAGATATCTCGCTTTTACAATCCCCGGGTTGAGCTCTGGCTTTTTAAAAAGAACGGACATATCGTCCAGCGGTGTAGCAAATTCAAATGCCTGGACATTACCGGCAGCGATTTCTTTGACAATTTTCCCGCCGGCAACTGCGGTGACAAAATTGATATTTTTCTTTGGAATCACGCCATCCTTAACCAGATTATCACAGGCCAAATCAAGAACATATTGAGCCGGCGGCAAATAGCGAAATGTCCACTTTTCCTGACACAGTCCTTTTAAACCGATACCAGACATAGACTCAGTATCACCAACAGGCTTCATAAAATAACCAGAGCCTTGGTGACTGCTTCCAACAATGGGAATGGCTACGACATTGCTCTTCCGCTTATCAAGTATGCTCTGAAGTAAATCGAGGCCGATTTGACGCCCATTATCCACGCTTTTTCCATAAAGAAATCCCAGGAATTCATCAAAGTTGGGTCCAAAAGGGACACCTGAGTTGTAAATAAAACCCCATGCTTTATTCAGGCTGGAGCCGGATATATAAGCTGCATCAAATCCGCCCCCCGCTGCGCCTGCACCTACGGCTGCAACAATGTTTTTCTTGAACTGCTTGGGAACGGCTGGCCTAGGTGATATCTTGGTGAATTTAACCGTTCTTTTTTTACCGAGTGTTGTTTTGGTTATGCTTTCTAACTTTGCTGCGTAGTCATCTGCCGGTGGCCCAATTGCTGCTGCCCCGCTAAAGCTACGGAACTTAATCTCAATTGCTGAGACTGGCTGCGCTGCAAGAACAAAGACAATCCCAAATATAGCAATGACAGCAATGGCGCCTTTCGATATTAAGACATGCTTCATGTAACCAAACATTTCTCCCTCCTTTCTAAATGGTTTAAGGGTTAAGTGTCTGGTTTAAAAAACCAGAAAAAATTAGCGGGGAATTACACACCTCCTTTCTGCATTTCTGCTAACTTCCTTAGAGGAAGTGAGGAAGAAGCTGAAATTGTTTATAATTTGTTGTTTTGATACGCTCTGTCCAAAGATTGTTTCTTTGACGTTCGACTAGAATTTCTTTAGGAAATATTTTGGTAAGAAAAGTATGATCTTGCATCTTCCCCCCCTCCCAAAAGGTAATAGTTAATCAAAGATGCAGAACCGGGAAGATAGACTATTGAGATTAGACCTGAAGAGGATTATTGTCAAGGAAAAATAGCAGAAATCTAAAAATTACTATTAAGTATTCTTATTAATAATCCGAGTCTTCCAAAACACTTATTTCCATATTTATCTTTGTGGGGATTTAATTTTAGACTATATCTCTTCTTTCGGAAACTTTTAGTGCAGAGAGGACATTGGAAAACATATGTTTTGGGATGTATTATAACACAACTACTTAATATCTTATTTTTTCTTGGCCTTCTTAAATTCTTGTGGGCCAAATTGGGGATCATAAATTCCAAAAGCATATACACAATTCTTTTTCAATTCAAAGAATAGCTTATATTTCGAAAAAGAATAGATTCTCTCTAATTTGTTTTCAGAAATAGAAATATGAGAAGGTTTGCCAAATTTTTTAGTAATTTTCTCTAAATTATCACCTATTTTAATTCCCTGCAGACTTCTTGGAGTCGTTATCCACCAAAAAGACCAAGAAGAGTCAGAGTCGCAAAAATAATAACCATAATTCATATATGATACGGAAACAACTTTGCCATCTTTAAAATCTATTCTATAAAGGTAATTATTTCGTTTATCTTTTTTATCTACAGAAACATAAAGCCAATAACCAGGTCCACTAAGTTGTTTAGAAGGCTCTCCTTTAATCAATTTTACATCATCTTTGGTCGAACCAAGAGGTATTTCCCAAAAAGTAGAAATTTCTTTAGGCAAATTACTTATTTTTATATAAGAAATAATTCCTATTGTGGCTAATAGTGATAATGACAATATTAAAATGATAGGACGAACAATAATCTTTTTCCAATTCCATCGATCTTTTGTCACTATAAACAGAATAATTAATCCGAGAAAAAGAGAAAATAAAAATATTAAAAAGCCAATACCCATCTTATTACCTCTTTCGAACCAAAAATTACAATGAGTGGAATTACAGATTTAGTATGAATTAACTATTTTCTATCACACGAAAAGATATTTTTGCAATGGTTTTTTGCGGGTTTGAGGTGTTTGGTCTTCAAACATAAGGGGTGGTTTTGGGAACATACCACTCTTTTCTACTTCATACACCCCTCACCTTTCAATTTCCAATATACCCTTTTAGCAACACGCCACACACCAAAGACTTTCAATATCCTTATTATTATCTTTTCTGGTAATTGTTTAAGCCTATATGGAGGAAAAGGGAACAGGTCTTTTAATCTTTCTAATTTATTCAAATATACCATCGCTGGTTCATAGTCATTCTTTAATATTGCATTAGAGAAAATTAGATCGGTTTTCTTAAAAATACTTCTTATGATTTCATCTCCATAAACCATTTGAAACCCATTAGTTTCTATTAAATTCCTAAGAGTGGTAAGAGTAAAATGATAAGTATGTGCATGATGCAACATTCGCAAAAAATCCATTTCGTAGCTATTCATAAGATTCTTTACGCCTGGAACTTCAATATAAATAACCCCATTTGGAGAAAGAATACGATTGATATATGCTAATTCTCCTTTCGGTGAGAGAATATGTTCTAAGATATGTGAAGATATAATAATATCTGGGGTTTGATCCAATGAAGTATCGGCAATGGTTCCAACAGATAGGTTTAGACCATATCTCTCTTTACCAAAAGCAAGATACTCTTCGCCTAAATCAATTCCTTGCACACGACATCCTCTTTTTCGAAAATATTGCAATATCCCCCCTGCCCCACAACCAATCTCAAAAACAAATGACTCAGAAGGTGGTTTAGAAAAAACACCTTTCTTTTCAAGAAATGAATATATTTTAATTCCCCTCCGATACTGTTCGTAAAAAAATTCGTCATCAGGGGATTCTTTTCCACTATAGAATTTTCTATATTCGTAATTATAAAAGTCATTATATGACTCTTGGGTCATTCTGGGATTTGTCTGGATTAAACCACATTGTCTACATATGACTATATGTATAGGTAAACCATAGCGATCTTTTTGAGATAAAGTTTCGAAATCTTTACTATTACAAACCGCACAAGGTACTGATTCAAATTGATAGATGTCTTTTGCAAACTTTAATTCAATCTGTTTCTTCTGTTCAATTTGAAGACTATTTAACGGCAATACTGGCTTACCATCATTTTCGTATCTCTTTCCTAACATTTTTTCTCCTCTTTTAAACGGAATATCATTTTACCTAACTATTCTGTATCTGACAATATTAGATGCACTGCTAATTTGAATGTATATTTAAATGATAATTAGAAAAAGGAATTTATTAATAGCAGGAACCCAAAAACTTATCTAAAGTGCTAAAATAACAAGAGGGGCTAAGGTTTCTTAGCCCCTCATTTTTAAGCTAATAGGCTTATCTTAAAAGAATACCAGGGTAACTAAAAGAAATAGCGGTAAGAGAATAATTGCTGAATAGAACATGTATCCAAGGAAGCTTGGCATATTGACACCATTTTCCTCGGCAATCGATTTTACCATAAAATTTGGCGCATTCCCAATATAGGTGTTTGCCCCAAAGAAAACAGCACCTGCTGAGATAGCCTTAAGGTATATGGCATTATCGACAATGAGAGTATGAACCGCCTGAAGCTCAGGCATGCCGGCGTAGAAATTACCAAGGGCTGTATTTAAAAAGGTGAGATACGTTGGGGCATTATCTAGAAAGCTGGAGAGAATTCCTGTAACCCAGAAATAATGATAGGGCTCTTTAACCGCATTAATGATAAAGGCAAGCGAACCCTCTGAACCAGCCTTCAGCATGGCAAGGGCTGGAACGATCGTCATAAATATACCGGCAAAGAGATAGGCCACCTCCATAATAGGAAACCATGTAAAGCCGTTTTCTTCCCGAACCTCCCAAGGTGTGAATTTCATAGAGAGAAGGCCCATACAGATTAAAATTCCGTCTCTCAGCATGTTTTGAATTTCAACGTGTACGCCCAATACATTTACCGAACCCAGTTTTACCATACCACTCATCAAAACTCCGCCGACAACCCCAGCGAGAAAGATGAAATTATAGCTACCCACGAGCCTTAAGGGTTGCTTTTCTTCCTTTAATTGTGCCTCAAAAGAAGAATTTCCCTGTTTCATCTCTTTTTTGAAGAGAATGGTATCGATGATAAAATAGACCGTAAGGACGAGGAAGCTTACAAAAATCATGTGGGGAAGAATATTGAATGTCCAGAAGAATGGAACCCCATGAATGAATCCAAGAAAGAGGGGCGGGTCACCAAGAGGCGTGAGTGAGCCCCCGATATTGGCAACCAAGAAGGTAAAAAATATAATGGTATGAACCTTATATTGCCTGTTTTTAATTGACCGGATTACAGGTCTGATCAAGAGCATTGCAGCACCTGTTGTACCCATCCATGATGCAAGGATTGTCCCGACAACTAAGAATCCTGTATTGACTACAGGGGTTCCTGCACGGGTCCCTCTTAACAAAATCCCACCAGCAACCGTAAAAAGAGCCCAGAGGAGTATTATAAAGGGGAAATAATCAATAAGATAGATATGGAGTATCTCATACATGGCATCCCCACCGTAAGCCAGGACGAAGGGAACGGCAAATATGAGAGCCCAAGCAGCTGATATCTTTGGAAAGTGATGATGCCAGAACTCTGGTGCAAAAAGAGGAAAGAGGGCAATGGAGAGGAGTATACCGATAAAAGGAAGAGCGCTCCATATAGGAAGAACCTTTCCTAAACCAGTACCTTCGTGTTTTTGTGCTTCACCATGCGCAGCCTCTTTTCCATGTTCGGCTTGATGAGGTGCTGATGCAACAAAATGGGAACCACCGGCCTCATGCCCTTTTGATTCTGACGCCATAGACTGTCCATAAATTAAACATAAGGATAAAACCAAAAACAGCACTAGGAGAAAACGTATCTTCATCTCTGCCCCCTTGAAAAAGTATTTTAATTTACCTGAAAAAAGTTTCGTTTTCACTCCTCACCGCCTTGATTGAAGAGCTTAAATATTGATTCAAAACAAAAACTTGAAAAAATTAACATTTATTGTTTTTCAAGTCAATTAAAAATTGAATGAATCTAAAATAGGATATCCTCCCTCCTCTGACTCCTTGAACCCCTCTTCTCTTCTTAAAAACTTCTTTATGACTATTTCCTGTTTCAGAGAAATTTTAAGATTTTTTTAGCAGCTTCCTTTGCACCGCTACACTTCATTTCTTCTCTTTTCTTTTTTTGACTCAAAAGAATATCATTAAGGTAAGAGCCCCATTCCCCTGAGTGAAAATCTTTTCGTGGGATAAAGAGGCTAGGAATATATCTCTTCATTACTTTTGTTAAAATAGGATATTCAGCAAAATCACCCCTTGAGGTATAGAGGAGGGGTTTTTTATTGGCAATACATTCTGCGACGATTCCGTATCCCGGTTTGCTGATTACAATGTCACAAACCTTTAATAGATGATGGTGGTCAATAAATCTTGGGGGCAGGACCTTTATATTTTCAGGATTTTTAAGAGGAATTTTTGAAAATGAGAAAAAGAAATAATTTTTCAGTTTCAAAAGAACACTAAAATCAATCTGGGCATTATAAAAACCACCGAAAGAGAGGAGGACCATTTTTTTCTTTAATGAAAAATATTTCTCTAATCCAAGTCTTTTTATAATCTCATCTTTAGAAAGATCTGAATCTCTTATAATAAGGGAGATGTCTTCTTTTCGAGAAAAGATAGACATATCGCCATAAAAGGGAAGACGTAAAAGCAAATCTGCTTTGGAATAGGAGTTTTTTATCTCTTCAATGAGAAATTGATACTGAGGAAATTCCCTCACATAATCCTTGTATATCCAATCCCAAGAGAAATTTCCAATGGCAATCCCAGGGATATTTATCCTTTGTGAAATATCAAAGGCAATCGGTGGAATATCTCCAACAATAACAGATACTTTATTTTTCTCTGCATATTGAGTCTCATCTTTTACAAGAATCTCTCTTATCTTTAAGAGCTCAGCATACTCTCTTAATGTTTTTAATTTATCGAGATTGAGACTATCCCTTTGGATGACTCCTATGTCGCCTTTGAATGAAAAATAATCAAAGGGATCATTGAGGCTTAAGTCAAATAACCATTTTGGCGACGTGGTTTTTACAATGCAGGATATCTTGTCTCTGGATAGATAGAGCTGTTTCATTACCTCTATCATTCTCAAAGTGTGACCGAATCCATGTCCACTAATATAGAAAAGTATCTTTTTCAAGCATTTCATCCTTTATATTTAAAGATGGATAAGGACTGCAACAAGATTAAGAGAATCTCTCAATGGCCTCCAATATAATCTTACATCCATCTCTAAAAGATGTTTTGAATTTTTTTGAGTGAAATTCCCTTTTCCATTTAAGAGAGGAGAGCTTATCAGAAACGACCAAAAGAGCCCCCAAACTTATCTTTTTTAAGAAGGCAACAGTAAAGAGAGCAGATAGTTCCATATCTACTCCAAGGATATTTTGTTTTTTATATTCCTCTACCTTTTTGATTGTCTCTCTATAAGGAGCATCCGTAGTCCATATCTTTCCAATCTTATGATCCAGTCCCTGTCCAAGACATATCTTTGATATCAGACCGACCATTTTTCCACTGGCTCTGGGAACAAAATCACGATTGATATAATGAAAAGATGTGCCTTCTTCTCTGATCGCTTCTTCTGGGATAATGATATCCCCAATCTTTATGTCATCTTGTAGCGAACCGCAGCTTCCCAGAACAAACACATTTCTTACCCCAAGGACAATCAGTTTTTCCAAAATCAAGACCGCTGCTGGTGCACCGATAGCAGGACCAACTATGGCGATTCTTTTATTTCTGGAGGAAAGAAAGTATAGAGACGAAAAATCTAAACGAGATGTCTTGAAGTTCTTCAGTCCAAAATTATCTATTGCCAGTTTAAATTCCCACTGTGAAGGAATGAATAAAGCATCTTGAGAAAGGACAGGGTCTCCTCTTTGCCTTTTTGGAAAAACGATACTTTTGTTTTTAAAATCTTTCTCTTTCAAGAAAATTTCTCAATTTAGTTTAAATTTTTTAATCAACCGACCTCGATAATCTCATAATTTCTTGAACCTAGACCCATCTTCTCCCCATAGCTTAGGATAGAATCGCTTTTCATCTCAGTCACGTCATAGAATTTGTCTTTAGAGTGAATATTATCTTTTAAACGAGAACTCGAAATGCCTGTAGTATGATTCACCATATCTACTGATGCTTGATCAATGGCTACTGGATCTTTTGATGCCAGTATACCGATATCAGGAACAATAGGAAGATCATTAAAGTCAACGCAATCACAATCAGGGGTTATATTAATAAGAAAATTAAAGTAGCCGCATTTATCTCTCTTATTCTTAACGGCACCTAAGGCATACTCAACGGTTTTCTCCTGAGCAGTGGACTCATCTGTTTTCCAATTAATACCAATTGCCTTGTATTTACACACAACCACACACTCACCACAACCAATACATATCTTTTTATCAATTTTTGCTTTGTTTTTATCAGACCAGGAAATCGCATCAACTGGACACCACTCGATACACATTCCACACGCTATACATTTCTTTGCCTTGACTTTGGGCAGAACGTCTGAGTGCATCATCTGTTTCCCACTGGGGCTGCTGCATCCCATTCCCAAATTCTTAATGGCACCTCCAAATCCAAAGAGTTCGTGCCCTGTAAAATGGGAAACAACAATCATTGCATCAGAATGATAAATTCCGCTGGCAATATTAACCTCTTTATAATATTTACCATCAATATTTTCTTTAATATAGTCCAGTCCCCTCAGCCCATCGGCTATAATAATAGGGGCATGAGTACTAAAGAGACCGAAGCCGTGCTTTGCTGCAAGAACAGAATGGTCAATCGCATTTCTTCTCTTCCCACTGTATAGAGTGTTCGTGTCTGTTAAGAAGGGGTTACCCCCGCAATTCTTTACCTCTTCAACAATCCTTCTTATAAAAGAGGGCTGTAAAAAAGTCATGTTCCCCTCTTCTCCAAAGTGGAGCTTTATTGCAACAAAATCCATCTCTTTTATAAGACTTCCAAAGCCAGCCTTTTTATAGAGAAGGGATGTCTTGCCTAGAAGATTATGGTCATAATCGCATTTTAAGTTTGCGAAATAGACCTTGCTTCTCACTCATCTTCTCCTATTCACGAATTCTTCATATAAAATTTTCTTTGACTATGCTAAAGCCTTATTTTTCGGGATTTACTTTATTAATACGGTTAATTTACAGAAATAAGTCTTAAAGTCAATAGTAGAATAATATTGATATGTATTGTCACGGCTTAACTGAAAAGCTGTATTTGCATAATGAGAGTTTGCTTGCTTCTATGTTTTTTTTCCATATAATAACTAAATCAATTTAATCGTATTCTTAAAAAATTATATTTATTTATGAATATAAGCTAATTTTTGAAGATCAATACCATCCTTATAAAAAAGGGGAGAGGAAATGTCTGAAAGAATCATAGTCATAACCGGAGCCAATCGCGGTATTGGTCTTGGATTTGTCAAATCTTTCTTAGAAAAGGGTGACCGGATTGTCGCTGTGGCGAGACAGCCTGAAAAAGCAATAGAACTTAAGCGTTTAAGAGAAATGTACGAAGAGCATCTCTTTCTTGTCTCTTTTGACGTCACCGATGAAACTGCTATTCAAAAAGCAGTGGATACCGTGCAAAAGAAGTGGAACTCTGTAGATATCCTTATCAATAATTCCGGAATCTTTGGTGGTAAACCCCAGGATTCGGTCAAGAATCTGAATCTTGAAATCGTAAAGGAAACCTTTGATGTTAATGTTCTTGGTCCTATCCGCGTAACTCGAGGCTTTCTTCCATTACTAGAAAGGGGCAAAGAAAAAAAGATTATTCACATTACCTCTTTGATGGGATCCATCGATGACAACAAAAGTGGTGGTGATTATGCTTATCGGGTATCAAAGGCTGCTCTTAACATGATGAACCGTAGTCTCGCACATGAACTCAGAGAACAGCGCATTTGTTCTGTGGTCATGCATCCTGGTTGGGTAAAAACTGATATGGGTGGCCCTGAAGCCCCTATATCAGTGGACGAATCAGTTAGAGGAATGATGACGGTAATCTCTAAGTTAAAACCGTCCGATTCAGGCAGCTTCTTTAACTATCAGGGCAATCATATGCCGTGGTAGAAATAAAGGAAGGAAGACCAAAGGAAAAATTGTAAACTATTATGTGTTTCTCTGTCCTCCGACATTATAAAACATAAGCAATGGCTTCTCTTTTCCTCCATATTTTGACTGTTAAAGGATTAAAAAAATGAATCTCATCAAAAATATTCTTGATTTTATTCTTCCGCGGGAATGTGTCGTATGTTTTTCCATCTTAAGAGATTCGCAAAAGGATTTTATATGTGATGATTGCTTTAACAAAATCGAGATTGTCCAATATCCTTACTGCAAAGTTTGTGGCAGGCCATTTATTTCTAAGGAAACATTGGCATATAGTCCAGAACATTTATGTTTTCAATGTAGAGAAAAAAGATTTCATTTTAATTCTGCTAGGGCCGCTGGGGTCTATAGCGGTATCTTAAAAGAATTGATTCATATCTATAAATTTCAGAAAAAAAGGGCCTTGGGAAAGTTATTATCAGAGATAATGATTGCTCATCTGAATAATAGATTTGAAAGAATCGATTTTGATACGATTATCCCCGTGCCTCTACATAAAAAAAGATTAAGAGTAAGGGGTTTTGACCAATCTTTGCTTTTAGGAATTAATATAGGCAAACAAATTGGAGTTCCAGTTTTAGCAGATAATCTTACCAGATACAGACATACAAAACCTCAATTAGAACTCAAAGTCAATGAGAGATTTAAAAATGTAAGGGATGCCTTTAGGGTTATAGGAAAGGAAAAGATTAAAGATAAAAATATTTTATTAATAGACGACGTCTTTACTACAGGTGCAACAGTAAATGAATGTGCGAGAATCCTTAAAAAGGAAGGGGCGAGAAAGGTAGATGTCTTTGTCTTATCCATGACATGTTGAAATTGATTCAAAAAAGTTAGAATGAATTTAGCACCAATATACAATATTTTTCCAAAATCTTGTCTTTAATGAATAACGATTTATTATTTTTATAAAAGAACACCCAAAGAAAAAGTTATTGACTTATAAAGAAATGATTTGTAACATAATTTTTTACAATTATATCTTAACAGGAGGAGCAAAATGGCAATAAAGGTAGGGATTAATGGTTTTGGGAGGATTGGGAGAAACTTTTTCAGGGCGTCTATTAACAATAAAGACATGGATTTTGCTGCTGTTAATGACATTACTGACACAAAGACCCTCGCTCACCTCTTAAAGTATGATTCTGTTCACGGAATATTTCAAGGAGATATAGAGCCAAAGAAGGATAGCCTCATAGTAAATGGTAAAGAAGTGAAGGTGCTGGCCATTAAAGATCCTTCTGCCCTTCCCTGGAAAGATCTCGGTGTGGATGTAGTGGTAGAATCTACGGGTCTCTTTACAGATAGAGAAAGTGCTTCAAAACACCTTGAAGCCGGGGCTAAAAAGGTGATTATCTCAGCCCCTGCCAGCGATCCAGATATAACCATCGTATTAGGGGTTAATGAAAAGGATTATGACCCTGATAAACATCATATCATATCCAATGCTTCATGTACGACCAATTGTTTGGCGCCTGTTGCTAAAGTCCTGTTAAGAAATTTTGGGATTGTAAAAGGACTTATGACCACGACCCATGCCTATACTAATGACCAGAGGACACTCGATTTACCTCACAAAGACCTGCGAAGAGCAAGGGCTGCCGCTGTCTCAATGATCCCTACAAGCACTGGTGCTGCTTCAGCAATAAATCTGGTTCTCCCTGAGTTAAAGGGTAAGTTGGATGGTATGGCTATTAGAGTACCTATACCCAATGTCTCTGTTGTCGATCTCGTGGCAGAATTGGAAAAAGAAGTGGACGTTGAAAGGGTAAATGGTGCCATGAAGGATGCTGCAAAGGGTGAACTCAAAGGCATATTAGATTATTGTGATATTCCATTGGTATCTATCGATTTTAATGGCAATTCCCACTCAGCCATCGTGGATGGTCCCTCTACACGAGTTATAGGGGACAAGATGGTTAAGGTTCTTGCATGGTATGACAATGAATGGGGTTATTCCTGCAGAATTAGAGATTTGTTAGTGTATATCATGAAAAGATAGTGTCTCTAACCTCATACAAAACAGAAAAAATATTCTATGAAAAAACTTTCCATTGAAGACATAGATATAAAGGATAAAAGGGTATTTATCAGGGTTGATTTTAATGTTCCATTAGATGAATATGGTAATATTTCCGATGATAGACGATTAAGGGCAGTTATCCCAACAATAAATTATGCAATTGGTAGGGGTGCTAAGGTTATTTTAGGGTCTCATTTAGGAAGGCCAAAAGGCAAGGTCGTGCCCAATCTCAGCCTGAGCTTAGTTCTTGAAAGGCTAAGGAGACTTTTAAATAATAATGTAATGATGGCTGAAGACTGTATAGATCCTGAGACGGAGAGACTTGTTGAAGGCTTGAAAAAGGGAGATGTTCTCTTATTAGAGAATCTAAGATTTCATAAGGGAGAAGAGGATAATGACCCGGAATTTGCAAAAGCCCTAGCAAAACTAGCAGATGTATATGTGAATGATGCCTTTGGAAACTCCCACAGGAATCATGCCTCAATGACTGGAATCACAAAACATCTTCCCTTTGCTGTTATGGGATTCTTGGTAAAAAAAGAAATAGGTTATTTCAATAAGTCCTTGTCAAATCCCATAAGGCCCTTTGTTGCTCTCTTAGGAGGGGCAAAGGTCTCAGGCAAGATCGGTGTCATATCGAACTTAGTGGAAAAGGTTGACAAAGTCCTCATAGGTGGCGGCATGGCCTTTACCTTTTTCAAGTCCATAGGTATTGAGGTAGGCAAGTCTTTGGTAGAAGATAAAATGTTAGATGAGGTAATCCACACAAGAAAAAAGGCCGAGGAAAAGAACGTTAAATTTTATTTGCCTATGGATTTTGTTGTAGCAGAAAGGTTTGATGCCAAAGCCGAGACAAAGGTTGTTCCTTATCAAGAAATACCTTCTGATTGGATTGCTTTGGATATTGGTCCGGCAACTACGACTTTATTCTCCGAGGCTTTACAGAATGCAAAGACGATAATATGGAATGGCCCAATGGGTGCTTTTGAGATGGATGCTTTTAGCAGGGGCACATATGCTATGGTTCATGCTGTAGCCAATTCTTATGCCCTTACCATTGTTGGAGGGGGAGATACTGATGTGGCCATTGAAAGAGCAGGGGAATCTGATAAAATATCCTATATTTCTACTGGAGGAGGGGCCTTTTTACAATTATTAGAGGGTAAGGAACTCCCTGGTATCTCTTCATTAAATGATAAAAAAGAATAAAAAAAATAATTTTAAATTTATTTCTCACTATAGGCTTATGAAAAAACCACTTATTGCTGGAAATTGGAAGATGAACAAAACATTAGAAGAGGCAGTTACATTTGTCTCAGAGCTAAGAAATAGGCTTAAGGATGTTACGGATAGGGACATACTCTTGGTTCCACCTTATATAGCTCTCCAATCCATTAGTGAAATAATCAAAGGAACAAATCTTCTTTTAGGGGCCCAGAATCTATTTTGGGAAAATGAGGGTGCCTATACAGGAGAGATTTCTCCTGGAATGATAAAGAGTGTGGGATGCAGTCATATCATTATTGGTCATTCAGAGAGAAGGCAGTATTTTGGAGAGACCAATGATACAGTGAATTTGAAGGTTAAGGCCGCATTAAAAAATGGATTATTGCCCCTGGTTTGTATCGGAGAATCTTTAGAAGAGAGAGAGGCAAATAAGACCTTTAATGTCATTGACGTCCAGATTAGAGAAGGTTTAAAGGATTTCTCATCTGACGAGATACAAAAGATCATCATAGCTTATGAGCCCGTTTGGGCTATTGGAACTGGAAAGACAGCCACACCCGAACAGGCTAATGAAGTTCATTCTTTTATCAAGAAAACCTTGAAAAAGATTTATGGTAATGGTATTTTATCGACAATAAGAATTCTTTATGGTGGAAGTGTAAAGCCTGATAACATCGATGAATTAATGGCAAAAGAAGATATAGATGGAGCTCTGGTTGGAGGAGCCAGTTTAAAGGTGGATGATTTTGAACGAATTGTAAAATTTAAATGACCTAAATGCTTTGGGAGGAAACTGATGTATCTTGCTTTGATAGTAATACATATAATCTTTGCAATTTTATTAATAGTGGTTGTCTTGTTACAGTCAGGGGGAAAGGGTGCTTCTATGGGAGCTATCTTTGGAGGCGCAGGAAGCCAAACCCTTTTTGGAAGTTCAGGACCAGCAGGGTTTCTTTCTAAAGTTACTACAGTAGTTGCTATTATGTTCATGTTGACATCATTGTCTATAGCGATCATCTCTGCTAAAAAGAGCACTTCATCAATAGTAACAGACAAGGTTCCTCCCAATACAACACAGCAGGCTCCATCAATCCCTGAACCGATTAATCCTTTACCGAAAACCCAAAAAGGGGCTCCTCCTCCAACTAAATAGTTTTTTAACCTTGTATTAACAAAACCAAATTTTTAAATTAAGATAAGAACTTCTCCAAACCTTTCTTTTGATATTTTTAAAGAAACAATTTTTGTTAGAGGAATTTTTTAGAAATACATGTTTATAAAAAGGATTCTTTTCACCCTGCCTTTAGGAATCTTAATATTTTTTCTCCTCTCCTTTTCCATTGCCCACCAGAATTTTGATAAAAAGGTGAATCAGCTGATATTGAGTTCTATTGGGGATGCTGAAAAACTCAATCCGATTCTTTCCATTGACTCTGCTTCAAGCGATATTAATGGTTTTGTTTTCAATGGATTGTTGAAATACAATGAAAATCAGGTTCTGATTGGAGACCTCGCTACTCATTGGGAGACGGAGCAGGTATCTACTTTTTACTTGAAGAAAAAGTCAGGTATCACCTCAAAAGAGGTGGTTAATCTTTTGAATCGAAAGATAGGTAGTGAAAAAAAGGAAAGCCTAAAAATAGCTGGTTTTAAAACCAGAGATAGATATTCAGTAGAAATAAGGCTTAAAACTGCAGGAAGACTATATGAGAAAGAAATATATAAGATAATATCTAAAGAGAGGATAGAACCCGTTAGGTTTCTTTATCTCGGCCTTGATACAAAAAAGAAGGATTATAATGCGTGGAAGTTTCTCGAGAGCTTGAAATCAGATCTAAAAACGAACCCCACTAAAGAAGATATCCTTGAATATTCTGTTGAGAATTCCGATCTTTTGGTCATTAAATTTTTAGGAAATGGAGATGCATTAAAGAAAAGAATAGATGGTTTATTGTCAAGGGAAAAGAAGAATGATAAAGGCCTATTAGGAAGAGTGATGAAAACAGAAGAGGTCTATATTGAAAACCATCCTATTATCACCTTTCATCTTAGAAAAGGGGTTAAATGGCATGATGGACAAGAATTTAGCGCAGAGGATGTCAAGTTTACCTATGATAAGATAATGGATGAGAGAACCAATACAGTCAGGAGGCCACAATTTGAACTGGTTAAGAAACTCAAGATTATCAATCCTTATGAAATCAAGGTGATTTACAAAAGACCCTTTTCTCCAAGCCTTGAAAGCTGGACAATGGGAATGATACCAAAACACCTTTTAGAAAAGGAGGATATCAATACCACATCCTTCAATAGAAACCCGATAGGAACAGGGCCCTTTAAATTTAAAGAGTGGGTTTCTGATGAAAAAATAACATTAGTCGCTAACAAAGACTATTTTGAAGGGAGGCCGAAACTGGATCAGATATCTTACAGGATTATTCCTGAACCACCCTTATTGGAACTGGAGTTTCAGACAGAAGGGATAGATCTCTATGGACCTCAGCCCCATCAGTATAGGAGGATTTCAGAAAATAAGAAGTTCGATACCTATAAAAGGCTGGGTAATGGGTATAGCTATATAGGATGGAACAACCGCTTAGAACTCTTTAAGGATGTAAAGGTAAGAAGGGCCCTTACCCACGCCATTAACAGAGAGGAGATTGTCAAGTATCTCCTCTATGGTCTTGGGGTTATATCAACAGGACCCTTTCCTCCCCAGATGTGGTACGCCAATACAAAAATAGAACCCCTAAAATACGATCCAGAAAAGGCAAAAAAACTCCTTAAAGAGGCAGGATGGATTGACAGGGATGAAGATGGAATCTTAGATAAGAATGGGAAGTCTTTTCGGTTTACCCTCATAACCAACAATGGGAATGAACTCAGGAAAAATGTTGCTGTCCTTGTTCAAAGACAGTTAAAAAAGATCGGCATCGATGTTGAGATATCCCTTTTTGAGTGGGCGGTCTTTATTAGAGACAAGATTAATGCCAGAGATTTTGATGCTTGTGTTCTGGGATGGGGTTTGAGCCTTGACCCAGATATATATGAGCTTTGGCATTCAAGCCAGACAGATAAAGGATTTAATTTTATAGGATACAAAAATCCTCTTGTAGACAGGCTCATAGAAGAAGGAAGAACAGAATATGACAGGGAAAAGAGGAAAGAGATATATTTTAAGATCCATGAACTGATTAACCGTGACCAGCCCTATACATTTTTATATGTCGGGGAAGGCTCCTCTGCTCTTCACTCTGGAGCTTTCAAGATAAAAACGATAGACCCTTCGGGGAGAGAGATGATTGAAGATATCAAGATGACCAAAAATGGCCTCCTCTATTTTTTAAACTATTGGTTCAGGACAGGTCCTATGATTACTTCATGAGTAAGAGGCTTTATTTATGCTGATTTATACAATAAGAAGAATTATCCAATCAATACCTGTTATTTTTGGGATAACCGTTATCACCTTCCTTATGGTGCATATAGCTCCGGGGTCTCCCATAGGCCAAGCCCTGGACCCAAAGGTTCCTCAAAAGGTTGTTGAACAGTGGGAAAAGAACTTCCACCTTGATAAACCCTATCATGTTCAGTATGGAATGTGGCTAAAAGACCTCTTCTCTGGAGAGTTGAAGTCTTTTAAGGATGGGAGACCCGTATTGAAAAAGATATTTGAGAGACTCCCAGCCACTATTCTCCTGAATATCGTTTCTACCATAATCATCTTTTCGATTGCCATCCCTTTAGGAATATTCTCTGCTACGAAACAGTACTCCCTTGCAGACCATACAGCTACTTTTTTTGCCTTTGTGGGGATTTCAATGCCCAGCTTCTGGTTGGCTTATATGTTAATCCTCCTCGTTGTTCAGGTATTTGGATGGCCTGTGCTTGGCGCCAGAACCTTCGGGTTAGTCGAGTTGAGTATGACAGCTAATTTATTTGACAGGGCGTGGCATCTCTTTTTTCCCTCTTTAATTCTGGCAGTTGGAGGAATTGCCTCTCTTTCTAGATATATGAGGGGAAGCATGCTGGAGGTCTCAAGGCAAGATTATATTACAACGGCAAGGGCAAAGGGTCTGAGTGAAGAGGATGTAAAATATCGCCATGCCTTGCGAAATGCCCTTCTTCCTATCATTACCATATTTGGCTTCTTAATCCCAAGCCTTATTGGGGGTTCTGTAATTATTGAATCCATCTTTGCCTGGCCAGGAATAGGACAGCTCGGCTATCAATCGGTATTATCTAGAGATTATCCAACAATAATGACATTAAATTCTATTGCAGCGGTCTTGGTATTGTTAGGCAATCTCATTGCAGACCTTCTTTATGCATGGGTCGATCCAAGGATACAACTATGAATAATAAAGACGAAAAAAAATACAGCCCTTTGAATGAATTTAAAAAACAGTTTGTAAGAAACAGAATGGCTATATGGGGGATGTATTTTATCATCTTTTTATTTATTGTAGCCTTTTTATTCTGGGCGCTTTCTACAAAAGGATTTTATTTTCCTTATGATCCAAATGCTACGAATCTCTCGGCAAAATTACAGGGTCCTTCATGGGAATACCCCTTTGGCACAGATCAGCTAGGTCGCGATGTTCTTTCAAGAATGCTTCATGGGGCAAGGATATCATTGCTAGTTGGATTCGTGGCTGTAGGAATATCCATTATCATAGGTATACTTGTAGGAAGCCTTGCTGGTTTTTTTGGTGGCTGGGTAGACAGCCTTTTAATGAGGTTTGTTGATATCGTTATCTCCTTCCCAAGTTTTTTCTTGATATTAACTGTTGTTGCGCTCTTAAAACCGAGTTTCTGGAATGTGATGATCGTTATCGGTCTTACAGGATGGACAGGGACAGCAAGGTTTGTCAGGGCAGAATTTTTATCCCTCAAAGAGAGGGATTTTATACAGGCAACAAAAGCCTTAGGAGCAAAAAGTCCAAGAATAATATTTCTCCATATGCTTCCCAATGCCATGGCTCCTGTACTCGTATCTGCCACTATAGGAATTGCTGGGGCCATATTAACAGAAGCAGGTCTTAGTTTTTTAGGATTTGGTGTGCAACCTCCCCAGCCAACATGGGGAAATATATTATCTGAAGGAAGGCTTTACATATTTGACGCCTGGTGGCTTACGGTATTTCCAGGTTTTGCCATACTCATGACCGTCCTTGCCTTTAATCTTTTTGGAGAGGGTCTTCGGGATGCCCTTGATCCAAGGCTAAAGACATAATGAAGAGATTTGTTATTTATCAAATCAATCAGGATTTACTACATCTAAAATCTTATAACCTATGAGGAACAACCTTAATACTAAACTTCTTAGATAAGGCCTCCCTCACACGTTTATATTCTGCCTTTGAATCATTAACTTCATCTTCCATGTTAGGGGGTATGGGCTGATAATTTTTTTCGCTCGAAACAGTTCCGTATGTTGACTGTGCGGAGAAACTCAGTTTTAAAGAACCATCATCCCTAGCGTTAATAACCACCTGCGTGCGCATATTCAAAGGGATACTGAGGGCTCCCTTATCGATGACAAACTTATGCCAGCCTGTCTTAAGTTCACCCATTTCGTAGTTAACAGATTTTGTAGGATATCCGAGCTCAGACAGGATTTCTCCGGCCTCTTTTAGAGGTTTTTTCGCAGAAACCGGATAGAGTGCGAAATTATCAAATTGGTATGGTGGATTGGATAAACATGAGATAAATAGTAGCGCACAGAAAATACAAAGAATCAGCTGCTTCATTTTAAACTCCTCTTATAAAAGTTTTTATTGATGTCAAAGCGGTTGCCCAAGCGAAAGAAAAATTAACAGATACCAAGTTTCTGATTAGTTGTCAATGTTTTATAGCCAAACTCGCTAAAAAAATTTTTGATTTTGAGAATTTCATTCCTTCCTTTTCGGTGCCGCTACTCGAGATGACTACTGCGGAGTTTATGACTTCCTTCAGTTTTGCGAGGATGCCGCGCACGAGCCCTCGTTTACACCAAAGATCTGATTGCCGGCGATCCTGGCTGTATCTACAACCTCCACGAATGGGAAGAGATATCAGAACAGGCTTTTCGGTTTGATGAATCCGAAGCGGAGGGGAAACGCCGGTGCAAAAAGAAAGAGTCGCATTTGGCAGGGGCTTCGGGATGCCCTCTATGCGGGATTACAGACCCGTTCATTTTTTGCTTACCCAAAAAAGGACGCCCCCAGTTGCTTTTTTTATGGTTTTCTCGCTTGGTTGGTGAATGGCTGAAAGGGGAGAGGGATTATGTCCTGCAAAGAAAGTTCTGATAAATAATTTTTAACAGACTAAAAGAGACGAAGATGAAACCAGTTGAATTCGCTTTTAAATACCGGCAGTGTCAGGGATATCTCGGACAAGGATATGAGAATCACAATAAGAAGAACGACAAAAAGAGGGTGACAGTACCTGTTTATTTTCAAAAACAGCGTTCTGATCCCATAAATATAAAGAATGAGAAAAGGTATGATAACTTTGGAAATCAGGCGACCTGATAAAAAATAGGGTACTTCCCTTGAGGGATAGAACCAAGTGCCAAAATCCCAGCGAATCGAGAGAAAAGCCAGAAAAAGAACAGACACCAGCAAGACGAAAAAGCTCATGAAGAGAACAAATCGTTTTTCATCTTTTTCTTCTCTCTTTTTTAAGAAAAGAAAATAGAGGGATACAGAGAGAAAAAGGAATGTAGTGAACACATAAAGAATATCCGCCCAGCGATGCGCCAATGCCTCCCCATGCCAGAAAAACTCCCCACGCCAGAAGCTCTTTGTCAGCTCGGCAAGGAAAAAAGACAGTCCCTTCAGGGTGAAAATCGGATGGCTCCAAAGCTCACTAAAAGGTTTTGCAACCCATCCCTTAAACTTTATAATTTCAGTTGTTCCGAGAAGATCACCCAGAACAAGATAGTTTCTCAGAAACAAAATCCCGACCGGTATACCAGCACATAAAAGAAGGACAACAAGCCGGGGAAGGTACTCTCTGAATCTTTTCGCAAAGAGCAGCCTTTTTACTTTAAGAAATATGATCAGGAAAAAAAGAGCCGGTAACGCAATATTAGAGATCTTTGACATAAATGCCGCGGCAACGGACAATCCGGCAAAGGCATGATAAAGAGACGACCTCTCTTTAAAATAGATCTGGATAAGAAGGAAAAAAGCCAATCCGCAAAAGAGAGCGGAGAAGGTATCGTTCGTAATGGCATAGAACAGATCCTGAGGGAAAAAGGCCAGAACAAGGGGAACCCCTATATACATCAGGGGTTCGTCCGGAAAGAACTCTTTAGCCGTGATCCAGGAAAGCCAGATGAGGAGGGCGAATACGGGGATATTGAGAAATCGCAGCCAGTAGAGGAGGTATCCCCCTTCCATACCCATAGCCTTTCCTGTTTTGAACCACTGTGCCTCAAGAAAGTAGGGAAGCGGGAAAGCAAAGGCCTCGAGGTTTCGCTGCCTCTCCCAATATTTAGCCCGGGACGAGAAATAACGTGATTCTGTTACAAAAGGATAGTTCCAGATAGGAGGAGGAAACTGTCCCCCGCGAAACTTTTCAGGCTTGTGTAGATATTCCCTTGTTTCATACAAAATAATAAGTTCTATACTGCCTGGACTGTAGTCTACCACCTCTTTTTTAGGAATTTCTCCTATGGAATATTTATAAACCATATCGAAATGAAGCTGTTCGTCTACGTTGTTGAAGAAAGGAAACGCTGCATTGAAAAGAAACAACCGGACAGCAGCAAGAATAACAAATAAAACAATAAATTTTTTCTCGTGATTGCTTATGAAAGCTACTAGTGAATTTTTGGTGGGATAAAGGTAGTTCATTTTGACATTCAGCGTATCCTATAATATCTTTTTGGCTATATAATTTTCACTCTAAGGTATCAAGCTGTATCTGATTATACAATAAATCGCCCTGATTCCGTCCTTCCATCTGATTTTCCGCCCCTTTTGATAAGTTCTAGGGTAGTAAGAAACAGGAACCTCGGAAACACGATACCCTTTTTTAGCAACTTTTACTGTAAATTCAGGCTCAAAGCCAAATCGGTTCTCCCTGATTTCTATATTATCTATAACCTCTCGCCTAAACATTTTATAACAACATTCCATATCAGAAAGGTTTAAACCGGTAAACATATTTGACAAGGTTGTTAATAATTTATTTGCAACGTAATGCGAAAAATAAAATAATTTTTTACCACCACAAAGAAATCTTGAACCATAAACAACGTCAGCAATTTTTTTTTCTATAGGTTCTAAGAGCTTTGAATAGTCGTTGGGGTCTAATTCAAAATCGGCATCTTGAATGATGATAAGATCACCAGTTGATTGTTTGAATCCGCTCTGTAAAGCAGCACCTTTTCCTTTATTTTTCTCATGGAAAACAATTTTTATCTTGGTTAAATCAAGTTTCCTATCCGCACCTGATATTTTAGATGTATTTATATTGGGATCGTTCTTTAATTGAACTAATTTTTCTAAGAATTCACGCGTTCCATCTGTTGAAAAATCATCGACTACGACTATTTCCTTGACTATGTTTTTCAAACTGACATTCTGTACACGCAAGAGTATCTCACCGATAAAATTAGATTCGTTGAAGACAGGTATAACGATAGTGAGTTTCATATTTTTATAAACAGGTTTAATCTCTTATCTGTATGAATCTTTCGGGACTTCAATCTTGAAGGAATGTTATGTCCCTTAACTTTTGTATCAATATTTTATTGTGGTTATCAAGACATAGATCCAAAAGTCAGGTTAGACTTGGCCCTTTTTTTTGTCAAGAAGAAAACAAGCAAAAATTGTGGCAGAGAAGAACATCACATAATTTTTCATATTGACATAAAAAGACTAATCCATTATAAATAAATCAATTTCAAACCTTAAATGCCGAAGTGGTGGAACTGGTAGACACGCCATCTTGAGGGGGTGGTGGGGAGACCCGTGGGGGTTCGAGTCCCCCCTTCGGCACCAATAATTAAGAAAATCTAAGGAACCTTTCAAATGCATTCTTCCACAGGCCGCTCTGTTGTCATGGCGAAAAATGGGATGGCGGCAACAAGCCAGCCCCTTGCAGTCCAAGCAGGGATTCAGATTCTCCAGCAAGGAGGAAATGCCATTGATGCTACGATTTGTAGCGCTGCGGCAATGAATGTTGTTGAGCCTATGGCAACAGGAATCGGCGGAGACCTCTATATGCTGATCTACCTCTCAAGGACAAAGGAGCTTTTGGGACTTAATGGAACAGGCCGTGCTTCCTATGAAGCTACGAGGGACTATTTTATTAAAAAGGGGCTTGATAAGGTCCCTAATCACGGCATGCTGGCTGTTTCTGTTCCGGGTACTGTAGATGCTTGGGCTTTGGCGTTGGAAAAATATGGAACCATGAGCCTTGCCAAGGTTTTTGAGCCTGCCATCCATTATGCTGAAGAAGGGTTTCCAGTAACCGAGATTATTGCACAGGAATGGAAGGAAAACGAAGAGCTCCTCTTAAAGCATCCTGATTCCAAGAAGACCTATCTTAAGGATGGCAAGGCGCCTTCTGCTGGAGAGATCTTTGTTCAAAAAGACCTTGCCCATACCTTAAAGAAGATTGCCAAGCACGGACCTGAAATCTTTTATAAGGGGGAGATAGCCGAGGCGATCGTTAAATTCTCCGAGAAGAATGGAGGACTTCTTTCCCTAAAGGATTTTCAGGATCACACCTCAACATGGATTGAGCCGGTAAAGACAAATTACAGGGGATTCGATATCTATGAAATCTCTGCCAATACTCAGGGATTAACCCCTCTTATGATGCTCAATATCATCGAAGGATTTGATCTGAAATCACTTGGTCACAACTCTGCTGAATCCCTCCATATCCTCATAGAGGCCAAGAAACTTGCCTTTGCAGACAGGAATAAATATATTGCAGACCCTGAATTTGCCGATATACCTGAGAAGTGGCTCTTATCAAAGGAATATGCTGAGGAGAGAAGAAGGTTGATAGATACAAAAAGGGCTTCAGAAGGATTTGAACCAGGCATTCCCCCATCCAAAGATACGATTTATCTTACAGTTGTGGATAGGGAAGGTAACGTCGTATCCTATATAAACAGTCTCTTTCAAAAATTTGGCTCAGGTGTAACTGTAGGCGGGACAGGCATATGTCTTCAGGCAAGGGCATCTGGATTCACTTTAGAAGAGGGCCATTTTAACTGCATTGAGCCGCATAAGAGACCCTTTCACACCAATATACCGGCCATGATGTTTAAAGATGGCAAGCCCTATATGTCCTTTGGTGTGATGGGTGCAGATATGCAGCCTCAAGGTCATGTTCAGGTCGTCATAAATAATGTCGATTTCAATATGAATGCACAGGAGGCGGTTGATGCAGCACGATTTCGTCATATAAAAGGGAAAAAGGTATGCCTTGAGGATGCTATTCTTGAAGAGACAAGGAAAGAATTAATCAAAATGGGGCATGAGATTATTCCTACTGAACAAACAGGTCTTGGCGGATTTGGTGGAGCCCAAGCCATTATCATTGATCCGAAAAGTAATGTTCTTCTTGGAGGCTCGGACTACAGAAAAGACGGCTGTGCAATTGGATACTAAGAAAAGGTTATTTATAATGATATTTAAAATTCTTACTTGTTTTATTATTTTGTCTCTTTTATCCCCATTGTCTTTTGCAACAGATGAGAAGGACTGGGAGAATCTCTGTCCTAACCCCGACATTTTTTACTGTAAAAACGTAGAGAAAACTGCATATTATGGTTCAGACAGTCCGCCTCATCTTAGAGGAAGACAACTTGGTAAAATTATTGGTGTAGCATGGATGCCAAAGGGAACCATCATTGGTTATGAAAAGCCAATCACAGAAGCTGGGATACCGAGGAAAGCGCTTCTATCACCAAGGAGTGCTTTTTACTATATTATTGTTGATGATGTCTGGAAGAAAGAATTTCTTCGTCCCTGTTTGGAAATTGAGGTTGAGAAAGTTAAGACCGGCAATGAACTAGAAATTTTATTTCAGAATAAATCATCAGAATAGCTAGCGAATGTTATTGCAGAACTGCAAAAAATTCAAAGCATTTTGGCTAACGATATCGATAACGTCTTGACAAACTGAGAAGTCAGTGATATTTAATCATATTCTTAAAAGTGTGTTCTTAAAAACATTGAGGAGAGATAAATATGAATAAACCAGTAGGAATAGTTATTGGAAGCGAATCTGATCTCCCTGTAATAAAGGAAACCACAAAGATATTAGATTTTTTTAAAATAGGATATGACTTGACAATCTCTTCTGCTCATAGGTCTCCTAAGAGAACGATTGACTATGCACAAAATGCTAAAAAGAGAGGGTTCAAAATACTTATTGTAGGTGCTGGAGCAGCAGCCCATCTCGCAGGTTTTATTGCAGCGGAGACAACCCTTCCTGTAATCGGCATACCGATTGATTCCTCGCCGCTTCAGGGCTTTGATTCTTTGCTATCCACGGTTCAGATGCCTGGTGGTGTCCCTGTTGCTTCTATGTCTGTAGGAAGGGCGGGTGCAAGAAACGCAGGTATATTTGCTGCACAGATACTTTCTCTTAGGGATCCCAAAATAGCGGAAAGGCTTAAGAAGTATAAAAAGAAATTGGCTAAAGAAGTAGAGTTGAAAGCAAATAGCCTAAAACCCAAGTAAAAAGCATGAGCCGAATATTAAAAGTTGAATCAGATCTAAATAAAGATCTCAATGCAATTGAGCAAGGCGTAGAAGTGATTGTGAAAGGAGGAATTGTAGCCTATCCTACTGAAACTTACTATGGACTCGGAGTAAATGCCTATGATGAAAAAGCTGTAAAGAAGATATTTGAAATCAAAGGGAGATCATTAAAAAAACCAATTTTGGTAATCATTGGAGATAGAGAGCAGCTTTTCGAACTGATAGAAAGACCCCCTTTACATTTAGAAAAATTGATTGATAGATTTTGGCCTGGTCCTTTGACGATTGTATTGAGAGCATCCCCTAAATTGCCAGATATCTTATTGGGTGACACGGGAAAGATTGGTATCCGAATTTCTAGCCATATTGTAGCAAGAAATCTATCGCTGAGAGCCAATTTTCCCATAACATCAACCAGTGCAAATATATCAGGAAAACAAATTCTTACGAATGCCTTAGATATAATGAGGGAATGGGGAAACCGAATAGACCTCATTTTAGATGGGGGGACGTTAAAGAATAGTCGGGGATCAACTATTATTGATATAAGCGAGGATCATTTGTTATTAATCAGAGAAGGCGACACCCCTTTTAAGGATATAGAAGATGTTCTCCATTAGTCTTTTTCTAAGAACTTTAATTTCCCCTCGGCAAGTTTTGCTTCTGCAGTAAGAGGAAAACTTTTTATTAAATCTTTCAATTGCTCCTTAGCATCGTTTGTTCTCTTCAGTTCAATATAGCTATAAGCTTTTTTTAAGAGAGCACTGGGGACTTTATTACTTTTTGGATAATTGTTAATTAATTTATCAAATTCCTCTAAAGCCTTTCCAAAATCTTTTAGACTATAATAAGATTCTCCAATCCAATATTGAGCATTTCCTGCCATAGGAGAACCGGAAAACTTTTTTAAATATTCCTGGAAACCAGATATGGCAAGGTCATAATTACCCTTCAGATAATCATTATAAGAGGTTCGATATATGTCAGCAGGGTCTAAAATAGCAATAACGTCCTTTCCTGCCTTATCTTCTGGTATTTGAGATCTTGAATCTTTGATTTGATGGGATAATCTCACCTGAATTAAATCAATCTCTTGTGAAAGCTGTGTCATTCTAAAATTAAATTCGTCCAATTTAGAATTAAAGACCTGATTGTTTTCTGTGAGTTCTTCGATATCAGCCTTAATGTCTGCTTGGTTCTTCTTTATGGCTTCTAGATCAGGCCTTATTTTCGTAATCTCGCTCTTTGACTCTGAGGTTTTCGTCATGTCAACGCTGGTTTGTAGAGACTTTAACTGATTTTTGATCGTTAAGAGATCATTTTGTATACTTACAGAGTCTTCTGTTGGAACACATCCCACTAAAAATAAGGTTGGAATAATAATGCATGAAATTTTATAAATTTCAATTTTTCTTTTTATCAAGATCTTTTCCTTTTCTTGATTAGAGTGGAAGAGGACCTTAACAAAGGATAAGGTTAAGGTCCTCAACAGATAATAATCCTTTTCACTTTTGTATTGTAAAATGGGCTCTTCTATTTTTAGCCCATGCGTCTTCATCATGACCTAATTCAAAGGGCCTTTCTTCACCATAGCTTATTGTAAACACACGAGAAGGGTCTATTCCAAGAGCTGCGAGATAATTACGAGTGCTTAATGCCCTTCTTTCTCCAAGGGCCAGATTATATTCAATTGTTCCCCTTTCATCACAATGGCCTTCAATCATTATCTTCACATTTAGATTCTCTTTGAGCCACTCAGCATTCCTTTCCAGCATCTCTTTTGACTCATCAGTTATACGAGATTTATCAAATTCAAAGAAAATATCGTTGATATTTGCACTAAATTCAAACTCTATACCTCTGGCAGTGGCCTCTACAGGAAGTTCTTTTACTTCTCCTACCTTTATCTCTGGCTTTTCTTCTGGGACAGGTGGGGGTGGGGGTGTGGGTTTTACTTCAGGTGCTGGAGCTGGTGGAGGAGCAATAGGGCCTTTTTTAGCACATCCAGTAAAGAGCCCCAGTAATATGATAATTCCAAAAATGATCGAATAACGTGTAAAAGTCCTCATCAAACAAATCACCTCCTTCCTTATATTTAATCAGTTCTGGGTCCCCAAGCAGGATTATATCCCCCTCCTTTGAGGAATGTCAATGCCTTTTGATGGGTACCATTCGCATTCATAAAAAATATTTGAACTTTACCTTTTCTGGTTGAGCTAAATGCTATTAATCTGCCATCTGGTGACCATACTGGACTTTCATTACTTCTTGAATGAGATGTTAACTGACGTATACTTCTTCCATCAACACTCATAACATATATATTAAATAAACCCTCTCTTTTGGAGACAAATGCAATTTTATCTCCTTTAGGAGACCACGCAGGTTGGTCATTAAAACTTCCCTCATAAGTCAGTCGTCTTAAATTGGTCCCTTCAGAATCCATAACGTATATTTGTGGACTCCCACTTCTATCAGAGGTAAAGGCAATCTGTCTTCCATTAGGTGACCAGCAGGGAGAAGAATCGATGGCTCTGTTATTGGTCAGTCTTTGTAAATTACTCCCATCACTATTCATTGTATAAATTTCAGGATTCCCGTCTTTACTAAGAACAAGAGACAACTTTTTTCCATCAGGTGACGATGCAGGAGATATATTGAGACCAGGATAAAGAGAAAAAGGCTTTTCATCTCCTTTTGTGAGATCTTTAATATAAAGATCCGGATTGTTGTCTCTGTAAAAGGTAAAAAGAATTTTTTTCCCATCAGGTGACCATTCTGGAGATAAAGATAGGGAACGACCTCCTGTTATACGCTGGATATTATATCCGTCATAATCCATAATATATATTTCTTTATGACCTTTGTATTTTGATTCAAAGGCAATCTTCGTTTGAGCAATTCCTTTTTCTCCTGTGAACCGATAAACAATTTCATCAGAAAATCTATGAATCATTTTTCTCAAGGTCTCCATTGAACCAGAATATTTTTTCCCCGTTATCTGTTTTCCTCTGATAACATCAAATAATCGAGATTCAATTGTCAGGCTATTGTCCTGGATAGAATAGCTTCCTTTTACCAGGGCATCAGCTCCCAATAGAGACCACTCCTTAAAAACAATCCTTCCTTCTTTACTGTCGATATTACTCACCTCTTTGAGGAATTGGGGATTTTCAATAAGATTAAAAAATCCATATACTTTCAGGTCATCTTTAAGTATATCTGCCATTGTTTTTGATAGGTGTTTTGCTTTATCAGACACATTTTCTGGAGAGAAGTCTGGAACGGCAATCTCTATCTTTTTTCCACCTCTTCGGTAAATATCCAAATATACTTCTGTTTGAGCATAGGTTGAGGTAAGAGAGCCTAAACAGAAAAAAGTCAAAAAAAAGAACAAAAAACCTTTTTTCATCGATAACTATCCCTTATTGGTTTGTTTAAAACCCATATGGACTCCTAAAAATTCCTCTTCGAATTCCAAAGGTAGTGGAGGAAGTGGATTTGCCAAGATGACTGCTCTGAGGGCAGATTGATCATAGAATGATACACCCGAGCTTTTTTCAACATAAGGGCTAACGATCTCCCCATTTTTTAAGATCTTAAAAAATATGACAACACTCTTCAGTTTTCCAGATACTGAATCTTCTTCAAGGGGCGGATTCCAATTCTCATAAATTTTATTTTCTAATATTTTTAAATAATAGAGATAAGGAAAAACGGGTGAATCCAATGAGACGGCTCCTTGACCGGCAGTTACACTCACGGGTGTTTCTTTTGCAGTGGTTATTGAAGTCTTCGAATCCGCTGCTTCTTTTGGTTTGGCAATCGTCTCTTTTTCCGATACAACTTTCTCTTTAGCAAGGACCTTTTTTTTTGATGGCAAGGCCATTAATGGCTTTTTCTCGATTATTTTGGCCTTTTTTGTTGTGATCTCTTTCTTTTTTAAAGGGGGAACGGCCTCTTCTGGACCGGTTTTTATTCCCTCCACCCTATCTCCAGGAAGCTCTACTAAATTAACTATGTATGCTTTTTGTCTTAAAACATCGCCATTGATGAAGTAGGGGGAGAGGAAAAAAATGGAAAGAATAACAATATGGAATAGAGTCGAAATGAGAATGGCTTTCTTGGTATAAACAGGATATGATGGATACCCTTCGTTCTGCAAAAAAATCCTCCTTTACCCTTCTGCTGGTTCAGTAACCATCCCCAGCCTTTCAATCCCAGCCCTTTTTATGTTTGCCATCACCTTTACAACAAAACCATAAGGAACATTCTTATCAGCCCTTAAAAATACCTCCTTTCCTTTATCTAAAACCGCTTTTTGTTTGAGCTTTTCTGATAAATCAGAGAGGGTAATTCTTCTATTATTGAGATAGATCCTCTTATCTTTTGTAATGGTGACGATATCTCTCTCTTGCGCCTCAATATTAATCGCGCTTTCTCTCGGCAATTGCACATCAACTCCCTGTTGGAGCATAGGTGCTGTAACCATAAAGATAATCAGTAACACCAAAAACACATCCACTAAGGGCGTTACATTAATTTCTGAAAGGGTTGTTGTATCTTTTTTATCAGATGGCATTATTTTTAAGTTTTAATTAAATTCTTTTCCATTAGGTCAATCAATTCTGAAGAGAAATTATTCATCTCCGTTGCTAACACTCTTATCCTATTCACAAAATAGTTATAACCAATCACTGCAGGGATAGCTACAGCAAGCCCTGCCGCAGTAGCAATAAGTGCCTCTGCAATACCAGGAGCTACAACCCCAATACTTGTAGAGCCTCTCATTCCTATACCTCTGAAAGCATTCATCACACCCCAAACGGTTCCAAAAAGACCAATGAACGGTGTCGTACTCCCTGTTGTAGCAAGGAAAATTAAGGTCCTTTCTAAATTTGCCGTTTCTTCAGCAATTGTTTTTGATAGGGTTCTGGTTAATCCACTAATCCTTTCTGACAGATAATTTAATCTTTCAGATTGGTTCTGAGAAGAGTCAAGGGATTTTAAGATTTTTTGTTGTGCCCTTATTTCTTTATATCCTGCAATAAAAACCTTTGCCACAGGACTGTATCTTAAGTTTTTACTTTCAATAAATGCTGTGGTGAGGTTTAAGTTTTCTGTAAATATATTGAAGAATTTCTTGGATTCTTTTTTTGCTTTTCTTAAGATTCGATATTTTTGGGCGATAATAGTCCACGAAACAATAGAAAATATTAGAAGGACGAAAAGGACAAGCTTGGCTACTGGTCCAGATTGCATTACCATATCAGCGACATTTCCCTGAAAGTTACCACCTATATTGACAAGACTAAATTGAGGCATAATTTTTTATCTCGGTTTTAATTTAATTATTTAAAAAGATTATAATATCAAGGTTATAAGAAATGTCAATGTTAATTTAAGTCCTCAAGGCCTTCTCATCTCTTGTTTTATCTAGGTTTTAATCGGCTTTAATCCCTTAATAAAATAATACATTACATAGTATTCAAGACAAAAAGGACCAAAGCCGAGAAATCCTAAAAGGGGCATTTCAAATATCTTGATGTTTTCAGTAATGGGAACAGTATATATCCATTTGGTATATGCCCAATAATTCCAAAACTCCCAGAGAAATCCACATAGATAACCCCCGATAAGAAGGGATAAAATGATTTCTATATTTCCATCCTCAATGTCTCTAAAAAGGGAAGGGCTTCCTCTCAGGTAATTTATCGGCTCTAAAAGAAATACAAAACCACACCAGACAAATGCCCAGAGATAGGGAGAGGGGTATATGATTGGAAAGGCTAAAAAGAGTGTGCCTAAAACCATAGATAGATAAAGAAGGTTTTTTGTCATCTTTATTTTTTTAAATTGAAGATTTCTCAACTTGAGAAAGCACTGCAAAAGCTCAGCTGTTTCAAAAAGTCCCGGCATTATGGTTGAAAAGGCGACGGCATAACCTATATATCTTAACCATAAAGGATGGGGTAAATTTATATAATACCACCCCTTTAACAGCAGGTTATAGTATTCAAAGATAAGCCAAAATACCACAGACAATGGAAGCATGAATAGAAATTCCCTCCTTCTCGAGGATATAAGAGAACTTCCTTTTAACCTGAAGATAATCCCATCAATAAAAAATATATACCCATACCATGCCAGAGGAGTAAACCATGTGGCTATAGGTTGAATTTCCATAAACATGAGGATTTCTGAGACAATAAGGATAAAAAGACCTATGTAGCTATATGTTTTTAATCTCATCATGTTGAATTAAGATCTTGATTTTTAGATAGGTTGAAGGTTAGTTGTTTTTGTTAAGACTGAGATGCTTCTTAACGATTTTATGGACGCTGTTTAGCGCATCTTTCAATTTACTAGGATCCTTACCACCAGCTTGGGCCATATCAGGTCTTCCCCCACCCTTTCCACCGACAATAGCAGCTACATCATTGATAATAAGCCCGGCATTCAAGCGAGATATCAGGTCTTTTGTAACTCCTGTAAGGATAACAATCTTATTATCCGTTATCGTTGCTATCACAACAACTCCTGATCTTATTCTCTCTTTACAGTTATCAAGGAAATTTCTTAAGGCTGGTATATCCAATGGTTCTACTTTCGTTGCCAGTACCTTTATACCATCAACGAGCTTGATCTTAGATTCAAGGTCAAAAGCCTCACCTTTGGTTAATCTCTCTTTTAAGGTTCTCACCTCTTTTTCAAGCTCTTTTGAATACTCAGCCAGCCTTTTCACCTTTTGTGATTCCTCAAAAGGTTTTGCCTTCAGAATCTCTTCAATTTCATGGAGGACTTCTTCTTCTCTTTTGATATACTCATAAGCTCCCAGGCCTGTTACGGCTTCTATCCTTCTAACACCAGAAGCAATACCACCCTCACTGATGATCTTAAATACTCCAATCTCTCCGGTGGCATTAATATGAGTTCCTCCACATAATTCAGTGCTAAAGTCGCCGGTTTTTACTACCCTTACTTCTTCTCCATATTTTTCTCCAAATAATGCAGTGGCTCCCTCATTTAAGGCCTCGTTTAGGGGCAAAATTTTCTTGTCAACTTTTGAATTGCTTATAATCTTTTCATTAACAAGCTTTTCAATCCTATCAATCTCTTTTTTGGTTAACTTTGAGAAATGAGTATAGTCAAATCTCAAACGATCAGGAGCAACAAGGGAGCCGGATTGTTTTACATGCTCTCCGAGGACTTCCCGAAGGACAGCCTGTAATATATGGGTTGCAGAATGATTGAGAGCAGTAGCCTGACGCCTTTCTTTATCAATTTTGGCTGTAACAATATCCGCTTTTTTTAAGCTTCCTCTTTTAACATGGCCTCTATGAATAGAGAGTCCGGGTACGGGAATTTTTGTATCTGTTATTTCAACATTGACTTCCTCATTGTATAATTTCCCTGTATCACCTACCTGCCCTCCTGACTCTCCATAAAAGGGGGTTTTATTGAGGATGATTTCAACATTGTCTCCCTCTTGAGCAGTTTCAACAGTTTTTTCTCCTTTTATAATTGCCAGTATCTTTGAATCTGTCTCCAAAACGTCATATCCGACAAATTCCGTATTTTTTAAATTATTGCTTAGCTGGTTATACAAAGGGCTGATCTCTTTTTCTCCCGAGCCCTTCCAGAAATCCCTGGCCCGCTTACGCTGCTTTTCCATTTCTTTTTTAAAACCATCTTCATCAAGACAAAGGCCGTTTTCTTCGGCAATGTCCTTTGTTAAATCCACAGGAAAACCATAGGTATCATAAAGCTTAAATATATCAGCTCCAGATATCACTGATCTTTTCTTGGACTTCGCATCATCAATAATCTTTTCCAGCATATTGGTACCGTATTCAAGGGTGGTTGCAAAAGTCTCCTCTTCATTGAGGGTTACACGCATCACATAGTCTTTTGCATCCAAAAGTTCTGGATATGGTTTTTTCATGATATCCAAGACCTTCTTTTCTAGGTCATTCAAAAAAGGTTTGTCTATTCCAAGAAGTTTTCCATGGCGAACAGCCCTTCTTATAATCCTTCTTAGGACATAACCTCTTCCCTCATTAGAAGGGAGCACACCATCACAAAGAAGAAAAACGATTGCTCGTATGTGGTCAGAAATAACTCTGAAAGAGATATCGAGTTCTTTTTTTATCCCATATTCTTTTTTTGACAATGATTCTATGGATTGAATAATGGGTCGGAGGAGATCAGTATCAAAATTGCTCTTTACACCTTGAACGAAAGCAGCAAGTCTCTCCAGACCCATCCCTGTATCTATATTGGGTTTAGGAAGAGGAGTGAGTTTACCACCACTATTTTTATTATACTGTGTAAAGACAAGGTTCCACAATTCAAGATATCGATCGCATTCACATCCAACACTACATTGAGGCCTTTTACATCCCACCTCTTCTCCTTGGTCAATAATGACCTCTGAACATGGTCCACAAGGACCGGTTTCACCCATAGCCCAAAAATTGTCCTTTTCTCCAAGTCTTACAATGCGCTTTTTTTCAACCCCCATCTCTTTATTCCAGATATTGAAGGCCTCATCATCATTTTTATATATCGTAACCCAGAGTTTTTCTTTTGGGAGGGCTAAGAGATCGGTTAAGAACTCCCATGCGAATTTAATGGCTTCCTTTTTGAAATAATCCCCAAAGGAAAAGTTCCCTAACATTTCAAAGAAGGTATGATGACGGGCAGTCTTACCAACCGTCTCAAGATCGTTATGCTTTCCACCGGCTCTTACACACTTTTGAGAAGAAGCAGCTCTTTTATAATCCCTTTTTTCTACACCAATAAAGACATTTTTGAATTGGACCATGCCAGCATTCGTAAAAAGGAGTGTAGGATCATCCTTAGGGACTAACGAAGAGCTGGGGACAATTTTGTGACCATTGGATTCAAAAAATTCTAAAAATTTCTGTCTTATCTCGTGAGATTTCATTTTGTTCTTTCAATTTCTCTTTTTAATTTTCAAAGGTTTCTCTATTGACGAATCAGAATAATTAACTTTAAATGTTTTAATAATATTTTTTTATAGCATCTTCCCATAGCCCTCTTGAAATAAGGATAAATTCTATCGCTTCTCTAACCGCTCCGCGTCCTCCAGGGCTTTTTGTTATCAGTGAAACCTCCTCCTTAACTTGAGGAATCGCATCTTCTACAGCAATAGATAAACCCACCCTTCTTAAGACAGGCAAATCAACAAGGTCATCTCCTATATACGCAACCTCCTCATCTTTTAGATTGTTCTCTTTTAAGATTTTTTCATAAACCTCAATCTTATCGTGGATATCTTGATAGAGAAGGTCAATCCCTAGTTCTTTTACCCTCCTTAAAATGATGTCAGAACTCCTTCCTGAAATGATTGCTATCTTAAGTCCAGCCCTCTTCGCTAATTTTATTGCATGGCCATCTCTCACATCAAAGGATTTATACTCTGTCCCATCATCACCATAGATAATTCTGCCATCCGTTAGTACACCATCAACATCCATAATAAAAAGCTTTATCTTTTTTGCCCTTTCTTCTTTCATAAATTAAACGATCCCTAACTTTAAGATATCGTGGATATGGATTATTCCCTTTGGTTTCTTTTTATCATTAACAATTAATAAAGAGGTAATTGAATATTTCTCCATAATCTGCAGCGCCTTACTTGCCAGTGCATCCTTCTCTATTGTCTTGGGACTGATAGACATAAAATCAGAAGCCTTAATATTGAAGATACGATTATCGATCTTTTTTTCCATTAATCTTCTTAAGTCTCCATCTGTTATAATTCCCAAGAGTTCGTTTGAATGATTAACCACACTGGTTACCCCTAATCTCTTAGAGGAGATTTCAAAAATAATATCCTTCAATAATGTACTTTCCTTCACGATGGGAATTGCATTACCGGTGTGCATCAAATCTCCTACTGTGGTAAGAAGCTTCTTCCCCAGGCTTCCTCCGGGATGAAAAATGGCGAAGTCTCCCTTTTTAAATCCCTTCTTTTGGATAATGGCCACAGCCAATGCATCTCCTATAGCCAGGGTGGCTGTTGTACTTGCTGTTGGAACAAGACCGAGAGGACACGCCTCTTCTTTCACGGAAACATCTAAGATGATGTCACTTCGTTTAGCTAATGTAGAATGAATATTTCCAGTAATTCCGATTAACTTAATGTCGAATCTCTTGAGATTAGGAATAAGCTGGATGATTTCTTCTGTTTCACCACTATTTGATATAGCAATAACTAAATCTCCCTTTACAATCATACCGATATCACCATGGATCCCCTCTGCTGCATGCAAAAAGAGAGCAGGAGTCCCTACGCTTGCGAAGGTTGAGGCTATCTTCTTGCCTATTAACCCAGATTTTCCCATGCCTGTAACGACAACTCTTCCCTGACAATCACAGATCAGATCTACTGCTTTAGAAAAGTTTTCATCTATTCTTTTAATCAATGCTTTAATAGCATTGCTTTCAATCTCTAAGACCTTTTTCCCAAGTTCTATACTCATGGCTTAACACTTCCTATAAAAGAATTGGATTTTTAATTTATAATTCATATATAATATATTTATAATATATTTGAGTTTTTTCAATACCATACTTACATCTATTTGTCTATCTAAATTATTTTTCAAGAGATGGGATGCGGGTGACAAACTACAAAAAATCATCAGACCTCTTAAGCATGACGAAAACCCTTATAAAGAAATACAGATTAAGGTGCAAAAAGAGCTACGGACAAAATTTTCTAGTCGATGATTTCATTCAACAGAAGATCATCGATTGTGCCTCTCTTAATAAAGATGATATCGTATTAGAGATAGGTGCTGGATTGGGTGCCTTGACACTTCCATTGGCTAAAAGGGTTAAAGAGGTTATCGCTATTGAATCGGATAAAAGATTGTTTGATGTTCTAAGAGTGATATTAAAGGGTAATAAAAATGTGAGGCTCATCTGTCAAGATGCACTAGATTTTGATTATACTTTTCTAAAAAAACCCTATAAGGTGGTTTCAAATCTCCCCTACTCCATCTCAACACAAATCATGATAAAGTTGCTGGGATATAATGGAAAAATAGCCGAGATGATATTGATGTTTCAAAAGGAGATTGCAGAGAGGCTCACCGCTTCCCCTGGAACCAGGAATTACGGCTTTCTCTCGATTATCGCTCAGTATCATACTGATATCGATATATGTTTTTCCGTTAAAAAAGATTCCTTTTTTCCTATGCCAAAGGTGGATTCTTCTGTTATCAAATTGAGTTTTCTCAAAAGACCGAGGGTATTGGTTAGGGATGGGGGGCTCTTTTTCAAGCTGGTTAAGGCCTCGCTATCTTATAAGAGAAAGACCCTGAGGAACAATCTGAAAAAAGCAAAGCACATTCTTGACACGAACCAGTTGGACATGATTCTTAAAAGAGCAGGTATCGATCCCAATCGAAGGGGAGAATCACTGAGTTTGGAAGATTATGCAAAACTGACTGATACCATTCTTTCTTTTAAGGATTCTTAGTTTCAAGACATAGAAAAATGGTGCATCAATCAGAATCACTATATTTTTTGCCTACTTTGTGCTGACTCAAGAGGAGGGTTCCCTGCTTTTTTTGATCTCTTTGAGCAAGTCTTTTGCTTCTTCAAAATCAGAATACCTCTCTAGGATAAACTCAAGCTCTTTCATGGCTTGTCGAGGATTTTTTGCCTCCCAATATGCCCTCGCTAAATTATAATAGAGGTTCTTGTCATTGGGGTCTACCTTGAGGGCCTTTTTATACTCTTCAATTGCAGCTCGATATTTACCTTGCTGTCTATAGGCAATCCCCAGTTTATTATAGAGGTGAATCTCGTTTGGATTGATATCTAAAGCATCTTTTAAGACACGCTCCGCCTCTTCTGCCATATCTGCTTTTAGATAGAGCTCTCCTACGGCAGATTTTATCTTGGTATTGTTTGGATTAAACCTCAGCACCTTTTTAAAATAGCTTTGAGCCTCTTGAGCGATCCCTTTTTCCAGATAGATTTCGCCCAGATTTAAATTTCTATTGGCATTTTTAGGATTGATTTGAGATGCTGATTTTAAACAGTCAATGGCATCATCCAGCCTTTTCTTCTTTTTGTAAAGATTACCCAGGCTATTGTAGGCTGAAATAAACTTGGGATTTAAAATCATGGCATTGAGAAATTTTTCCTCAGCTTCTCCTTCCTTGCCTTGAGCCTCGCAGACTTCTCCAATCGCTTGGTAGGTTTTGGCTCTGTTAGGTTCAATCTCTAAGGCCTTTTCAAACTCCTTTATTGCCTCATCATACTTCCCTTCATTTTTATATTTCCTTCCTTTATATATATGATACTCTACTTGAGAGGGATCATCCTTGCTGGAAAATATCGACTCAATCTTTGTCTTAAAGGTTTCAATCTTAAAGGGTTTCACAAGACAATCATCAACCCCGCGTTCCGCAGCTTCAGCTATTGTATCTAGGTTTGAATTTGTGGTTATTATGAGAAACGAAACATCTGTAAGGTTTTTGTCTTCTCTTATCCGCTCCAAGAGTTCCAGACCTGATAAAGATGACAAATTCCAATCTGCAATAACGAGGTCGATCTTCTCTTTCTTTAATACCTCCAAAGCCTTTCTGCTGGTTTCTACTAAATGGATGTGGACATAACCAGATTGCTTCAACATGTTTCTGATAGTTCTTCTCATGGCCTGAGAAGGCTCTGCAACTAATATTTTTTTGTTATAATTTGGCATTATACTAATTGCTTGTTTTAATTAAACTTATCCCAAATGTATCGCTAAATTATTCAATATAAGGATTATCAAATACCTTATCGGCAGGTTTTTAGATTTGGTTAACCTATTTTTCTTATTTAGAAGGGGTTGGGATTTTTGAGAAAATTTTATGAGAGATGCCCTATTTGAGCAGTTTTCCAATCCTTTTCCATCTTACACCGTAATTTTCCTTGTCCCATGACCAATATATCAGTAATGCCTCACCGATGACCTTCTTTCTATCCAAAAATCCCCAGACGCGGCTGTCGAGGCTATTGTCTCTGTTGTCGCCCATGACAAATAAATGACCATCTGGCACATGATAAGGACCATAATTTTTCTTTGATAGAGGATCTTTTTCATAAATGGCATAAGGCTCATGAAGCGGTTTATTATTGATAAATACCTCATTGTTCTTTACTTCTACCTCTTCATTTGGAAGACCTATCAATCTCTTTATGAAATCTCTCTTCTCATCCCCTGGAAATTTAAAGACGATGATATCGCCTCTTTCGGGGTCTTCAAACCGGTATATAAATTTGTTTACCAATATATGGTCACCTATCTTTAGGGTAGGGAGCATTGATCCGGACGGTATCTTAAATGCCTGAATAACGAATGTTCGGATGATTAATGCAAGGATTAATGCAATAATAATCGATTCAATAAGTTCTCTAACCCACGACTTTTTTTTCATTATCTTATCTGACCTCCAATATCGTCATAAAAGCCTCCTGAGGTATTTCTACCTTCCCCAATTGTCTCATCCTTTTTTTCCCTTCTTTCTGTTTTTCCAATAGCTTTCGCTTTCTTGTGATATCTCCTCCGTAACACTTGGCAGTGACATCTTTTCTCAAAGGCCTTATCGTATCTCTTGCAATAATCTTATTGCCTATTGCTGCCTGCAGAATAACCTCAAACATCTGGCGGGGAATGATATCCTTTATTTTTAAAACCAATTCCTTCCCAACTGAATATGCCTTATCTTTATGAATAACTGTTGAAAGTGAGTCTACGGGAAGACCATTAATCAGCATGTCAAGTTTGACCAAATCTGATTCCTTATATCCTATCAATTCATAATCAAAAGAGGCATACCCCCTTGAAACGGACTTCATCCTATCATAAAAATTGGAAATTATCTCGCTTAAAGGAAGCTCATAGATAATTTTTACCTTTTTGCCATCGAGGTATTCTAATTTTTTCTGAATTCCTCTTTTGTTCTCACAGAGTTTTAAGATGCTCCCTAAAAAGTCAGGGGGGGTCAGGATGGTCCCCAAGATAAAAGGCTCTTCGATTTTCAAAATCTCGTGGGGTTTGGGAAAATGAAAAGGATTTTCTAAGATAAGAACCTTTCCATCAGGCTTGGTCACCCTATGAATAACATTTGGAGAGGTATTAAGAAGGGAGAGTTGAAACTCCCTCTCAAGACGCTCCTTTACAATCTCCATGTGTAAGAGTCCCAAAAAACCGCATCGAAACCCAAAACCCAGTGCGAGCGAAGTCTCTGGTTCATATTGAAAGGAGGAGTCATTTAGATGGAGCTTTTCTAAGGCAGCCCTCAGCAATTCATATTGATTTCCTTGAATGGGATAGATACCGCTAAAGACCATGGGCTTGATCTCCTTATAACCAGGAAAGGGTCTTTTCGTTGGATTGTCTGCATGAGTGACTGTATCCCCTATCTTTGTATCTTTTATTGTTTTGATTCCTGCAATAATATAGCCCACGTCTCCTGAGGAAAGTCTATCAACAGGAGTTGCATAAGGGGAAAAAATCCCTATCTGATTCACCTCGTATGTTTTTGCATTTGTCATTAATTTTATCCTCTGTCCCTTTTCTACCTTTCCATCAAAAACCCTCACAAGGATAATCACCCCTTGAAAAGTATCGAACCATGAATCGAATATGAGTGCCTTCAGTGGTTCTTCTCTATTTCCCTTTGGTGGGGGTATTTTTTCTATGACAGCATCAAGAACCTCCTCTGTTCCTATTCCTTTCTTGGCACTGGTCAGTATGGCATCTTCAGGGTCAATTCCAAGAATATTCTTAATCTGCTCCTTTACCCCCTCTGGGTCTGCTGATGACATATCAATCTTATTGATCACAGGAATAATCTTAAGATGATTCTCAACAGCCAGGCTGAAATTTGCAAGGGTTTGGGCTTCAATGCCTTGAGATGCATCAATGACCAGAAGGGCACCTTCGCAGGCAGCCAGGCTTCTGGAGACCTCATACGCAAAATCTACGTGACCAGGGGTATCGATAAGATTTAGGAGAGCCCCTTTATAATTCATCCTCACCGTCTGGGCCTTGATTGTAATCCCCCGCTCCCTCTCAATCTCCATCTGGTCGAGGAACTGGTCTCTTTTTTCTCTCTCAGTTATCATCCCTGTATGTTCCAAGAGCCGATCTGCCAGCGTAGATTTGCCATGGTCAATATGGGCAATGATTGAAAAATTTCTGATATTTTCTATCATGGTTCAAAATGACTTCAATAAAAACCCCCTTTTATTTCATGAAAAGGGGATTTAGGTTAAACCTCAATATATAAAATTATCCCGGATACTAAATCTTAAAACATGATTCAGATTACTTATTATAAGGAGAGAAGTGGAAATGTCAATATATCTCTTTCAGTTTGTTCATATCACTTGGTTTAGGTGATACAAGAATCGTCTTATAGCTGGATAGTGATACGGTTCCAGACCTTTTCCCCTTTATCTTTTTCACATGCTTTACCAAAGTGTAGGCCACAGGAACCTTGGAGGAACCCCTTGCCTTGCTGTGATAGGCAGCAAGCTCAGCCCCCTTTTTTAATATGCTGTGAGGAACTTCTTCCCCTCTTTTCTTGTTTTTGATGATAACATGAGAACCTGAGGTTCCATGAGCATGGAGCCAGAGGTCATCTTCCTTCCCCAAAACCGTAGTAATATAATCATTCCCTTTAGCATCCTTCCCTACAAAGATTGACCATCCATCTTTCGAACAATACCTTCTGTAGGGAAAAGCCTTTTTTGTTCTCTTCTCCCTTTTCCTCTCTTTTTCTTTTACAATCTTATTTTTCTTTAATTCATCATATATCTTCTCAAGAACTTTCAAGTCTTGAGCATCTTTTACGGTTTTCATTGTTTGTTCTAGGGATTTTATTCTCTCCTTTATGGGATTCAATCTCTCTTTTAAAATCTTTATTCCTCTCTGTGCCTTTTTATATTTTTTAAAATACTTCTCGGCATTGGCCTGCGGGTTAAGAGAGGCATCAAGGGGAACTTCGATTAGCTCTTGCTTTTGGGAATAATAATTTTTAAGCGTAATTCTGTCCATCCCCTTTTTTATCAAAGAAAGACGGGCAAGGATCAGTGCCCCATAAAACTTGAATACTTCCCACTCTTTATATTTTTTTATCTCTCGAACACAGATTTCCCCAATTTTTTTCTCTTTTTTTATTGCTCTTTTTATATTTTTAAGGAGTCTCTCTTTCAGTTTAAGAAGATTCAATTTCAACATCGAATCCTGGTAATATCTCTCAGCAGCTTCACTGATGCTATCATATTCAATCTTTTTCCATGTTTTAAACTGCAAAAGGGGAATCGAAGAGAGAAAAATCTTATCTTGTTCCTTATTTATAAATACAGCAGGGGAGAATTTTTCTTCTTTAAATAGATTGAATACCTTCTTAGAGGCCTTCCATAATTTTTTTTCTAATGAATCGCCTGATTTTGATTTTTGTGCCCTGCATTCTATCTCTTTTGCAATAAGGGGGCTGATGCCTCTGTAATGTTTAACAATATCTTTCCAGAGCTCCCCTTCAGGCAGCTGGCTTATGAGCCTTTCTTGAAACTCTGATTCGCTACATAAAAGAGGGTCTATTTTTTTAAAGGGAGGGGATTGGTATTTTTCTCCAATGGATAGCCTCTTTTTATCTGAATGGAGAGGTCTTATCAAACCCAGGATGGTTCGATTTTTATCAATTAATATGATATTGCTCTGTTTTCCGATAATCTCTAAAATGAGCTCATATCTCTTATCCTTCAGCCCAATAGAGATGGAGATAATCCTTTCCAGACCATCCTGGTCAATCGAGATGATAAAGCCCCCCTGTATGAACTTTCTCAAGAGCATGCAAAAACCATGGGGTGAGGATGGATTTTCTGGGATATCTTTTATGATGTGAACCCTCGGCCATTCTGGATGGGCAGAGATAATAAGATTTTTGGAAACCCCCTTTAATCTTATTTTTAAAATAAGCTCACTCGGATAGGGTTGATGGATTTTATATATCCTTCCCCCTTTTAGTGTCTCAGCAAGTTCCTTTGCAATTGCCCCGATAACAAATGAATCCATTTTATTATCTGTTAATTCCTCTATTATTTTTATTTATAAAAAAATACTATCCTAATTGTTTCAGAGGTGTCAAATGTTATTGGTCAGATAGTTCGGTAAAAGTGGGTGAGGGGGTAGCTTATCAAATCAAATGGCAAAAAAAATAAAATTGTTAACAATCATCATCAGGATACAATTTCTATTTAGCTTTTATTAATTTATTAACAATAGATCTAAATTTTTCAGCTCTTTTCAGTTTTTCTTTTTTTTCTTTTTCTGTTTTTTCTGGTAAATCTCTAACTGGTGTTACTAAAACACTTCTTTGCAACTCTTGTAACCCGAGCCAAATATGACCTTTTCCACGGTAAGGCTTTTCCTCTTCTTTTACAGGAATTAAATGGTAATGAAAATGTTTCGTATCTTCAGAATCACATAAGCAGGTGAGAAAAACTGTTCTACAATCGTAGGCCTTTTTCAAAATCTTAATCCATTTTTTTATTGGTTCATTAAGTTTTTTAAAATCACAAGACTCTACTGCGCCCTCGAGCCCTTCTATATGTTTCTTTGATGCTATCAGAATCTCGCCTTCTGTGAGACATGGATCTGGAACGATTACATAATAGTCACTGTCCTCATTTTCTCCGTCTATTAATTTTTCTATTTTTTTTATTTCATTAATTTCAGATTCAGGATCTAAATATTTACGCTTGTTTTCATCACACATCCAGCAATTGTTTTTTCCCATAACACACCTCCTTATTATAGAATTTGTATAATTATAAAAAATACAAGGGATTTTGCAAAGGAAAGTTCTTGATTATCTCCCCCCTTCTGCTTTTTACTATTTTTCCTTATCTTTTTTAACCCCCCCCTTTCGATTTTTAGGTGTTTGACAAGCGAGCAAATAATGTTTTTTAAAATCCCCCTTCTGCTTTTTAGGAATTTTTCAAGTGAACGAGGAAAAAAAGATGTTTTTCTTTGGTTCGTTTGCTTTTTAAAGACAAAAAAGGGATAATTAAAATCTCTTATTGATTCGGGTCAGTAGTCAGAGGGTGGGTAGTATCAACAAGTTCAGGATGAGCACCACCAACTGTTGGTGGGACGCCGCCCCAGTAGTTGTT
>Ga0209427_10000076_pt1 | contig 83216 bp, 78 predicted proteins | sample DeeMarSWOR136_30_FD_187465 | JGI IMG/M metagenome (GOLD analysis project Ga0209427, IMG submission 187465) | Marine sediment microbial communities from White Oak River estuary, North Carolina - WOR-1-36_30 (SPAdes) (version 2) | ecosystem: Environmental > Aquatic > Marine > Intertidal zone >... | reverse complement strand
ACCCATTGATGCAAATTACTGTACTCGTTGTGGTTCAGTCTATGATAAAGAAGCGCCTTCAGAATTGAAGAAGGTTTTTCGCTACGTTCATGTACTTTAATTGAGAACCTGTAATTTTTTCAATATTTTTTAGCGCGCGCGCGAACAAGAAACCTGTAAAAAGAAAACCAATATTCTCAGGAAAGCCAATTTTTTGAAAAAAGATTCCCATTAGTTTGGCAAAGAATAGCAAGATACAAATATCAATTATTGCTCGCATCAATGGATCCAATAAATTTCAACTCAATTTATTCGATATTTGCGCCCCACAATAAAAACGCTTAACAAAGATTTTTTACGCAATATTTATTAATATGTTGGTTTTGCTTTAAGATGCTTATAAAATAGTTATTGTGGCTTATTCTATCGCAATATTGGAGAGACATTACTGTTTGGTTAAACGCGTTATTGAAAAAAGTAAATTCAATCTATTCGAACATAACCTTGTATCTAGGCACAAAATATTAACAGACTTAGAAATTGAAGAGTTACAAAATAAATATCATATTAAACCGTATCAGTTACCATATATCAAATTATCCGATCCTGTAGTTGAATTCATTGGGGCTAAACCTGGAGACATTCTAAAAATAACAAGGAAAAGTCTGACTGCAGGATCAAGTGTATCTTACAGATATGTTGTGGAAGGTTGATTATGTTATGAATTCAGTATCTAATCATGATTTATGGAATTTGATGAGATCTTACTTAAAAGAAATAGGATTAGTCAGGCAACATATTGATTCCTATGATGAATTTGTAGAGAATGGTCTTCAAGAAATAATAGATGAAATCGGAGAGATATCTATAGAGATTGAAGAACAACCATTTAAAATAAAGCTTGGGAAGATTGAGATAGGATCACCAAGAGTAACAGAAGTAGATGGTTCTGAAAGAAAGACTTACCCAATGGAAGCTCGCATAAGGAACCTTACTTATGCAGCTCCTCTTTACCTAGAGATGACTCAAATAATTAGTAATCGAGAAGGAGAGACTGAGATTGTTTATATCGGAGATTTTCCTGTCTTACTCAAATCCAAGATATGTCCGTTATCAAAACTATCAGAAGAAGAATTAATCAACATTGGAGAGGATCCACTGGATCCTGGGGGCTACTTTATAGTAAATGGATCAGAGAGAGTTATAGTTGCATTAGAAGATTTGGCTCCAAACAAAATATTATTGGACATAGAGCAATCTGGTAAGAATATAAACCATAAAGCAAAAATCTTCTCAACTACTGTTGGTTTTAGGGCAAGAATAGAGATTACTATGAAAAATGATGGCGCAATACATGTATCAATGCCTGGAATACCATCTGATTTACCATTGATAGTAATGATGAAGGCATTAGGAGTAGAAGAGGATGCAAAGATCGTTGAAATGATTTCTAGCGATCCAATGATCCAAAATGAACTTGAGACCTCATTCGAAAAAGCTGTTGGAATAATCGGAGCTAAAGATGCTCTGCTTTTCATAGGTAATAGAGTGGCTCCTGGGCAGATAACAGAATATCGAATGAAGAGAGCCGAATTTGTCCTCGATAGGAATTTCATGCCACATTTAGGAAGAGATACGAATGATAGACTTGAAAAAGCATGTTTTCTTGCAGAAATTGCAAATATGATAATATCTCTTAAACAAGGAAGAAGAGTTGAAGATGATAAAGATCACTATGGAAATAAAAGATTAAGGCTTTCAGGACCATTACTTACTGAACTCTTTAGAATAGCTTTTAGAAATTTGACAAGAGATTTGAAATATCAACTTGAAAGAATCGCATTGAAAAAACATATGGGTTTCTCGATTTCCAATGCTGCAAGGCCTGGTATAATAACCGAAAGAATACAACATTCAATGGCTACTGGCAATTGGGTAAGGGGAAGAGTTGGAGTAACCCAACTTTTAGATAGAACTAATTTCTCATCAACATTAAGTCATCTAAGAAGATTACAATCTCCTTTAAGCAGAAGTCAACCCAATCTTGAAGCCAGAGACCTTCATCCAACACATTGGGGGAGATTGTGTCCTAATGAAACACCAGAGGGATCTAATTGTGGTCTTGTAAAAAATCTAGCTTTGTCATCTATAATTTCGATTGGTACTGATCCAAGAGAGATAGTTGAAAGATTAAGAGGGATGGAAATCGCACAAATTGAGAAGGCTAATCCAAAGTTAAAGGAAACTGGAGCTAGAGTTATCGTCGAGGGAATCATAGCTGGATTATGTAAAGATCCGGAATCTTTAGTTAAAAAAATTAAAACGCTTAGAAGAGAGGACAAAATTAGCCAAGAACTTAATGTAGCTTATTACATGCCAACTGATGATAAGGGAAAGCCTGAGGTTTATGTAAATTGCGATTCTGGGAGAGTTAGAAGACCACTCATTATAGTTGAAGATGGAGAATTAAAATTAAATGATGAGCACGTTGGGAAAATCATAAGACAAGAATTAGCATGGGACGACCTCATAAAAGAAGGCATCATAGAGTATTTAGATGCAGATGAAGAAGAAAATGCTTTAATTGCTCTAGATAAAAGCAAAGTAAATGAAAATACAACACATCTTGAGATAGCTCCATATTCAATATTGGGCATATGCGCTTCAATAATTCCTTATGCTGAGCATAATCAATCTCCGAGGAATGCTTATGAATCTGCTATGGCTAAACAGGCGCTTGGTATTTTTTCAACGAACTTCCCAAATAGAGTTGATTCTAGAGCACACTTACTTCATTATCCAGAAAAACCATTAGTTACGACAAAAGGTATGGATTTGATGAATTATTATGATAGGCCTTCCGGTCAAAATTGCGTATTAGCAATCCTTTCCTTCCAAGGATATAATATGGAAGATGCAATTATTTTCAATAAATCTTCTATAGATAGAGGCCTTGTTAGATCAACATTCTTTAGAGTGTATGAAGCTGATTGTAAACAATACTTGGGCGGTCTTAGAGATAAATTTGAAGTTCCAGAGTCTGGGATAAGAGGTTATCGCGGTGAAAAATACTATCAACTTTTAGAAGAGGATGGCATAATTTCTGTTGAATCATCTGTAGAGGGTAATAGTGTACTTATAGGCAGAACAAGCCCTCCAAGATTTCTGGAGGAATACAAAGAATTCGAAGTAAGGGGCCCAACTAAACGAGACTCCTCTGTATGTGTAAGGCCATCTGAATCTGGATTAGTTGATCAAGTATTTTTGACTGAATCAGTTGAGGGTAATAAGTTAGTCAAAGTGAGAGTAAGGAATGAACGTGTACCTGAATTGGGCGATAAATTTGCATCAAGACATGGACAGAAGGGAATTATTGGCCTTTTGACTTCTGAAGAAAATATGCCTTTTACTGAAGGTGGAATAGTTCCTGATATTATAATCAATCCTCACGCAATTCCGTCAAGAATGACTATCGGACAATTTATTGAAGCTTTGGCTGGAAAAGTAGCCGCATTGGAGGGAAATAGGATTGATGGGACGCCTTTTGATAATGAGAAACTTACAGACCTTCGAGATCGTTTATTGAAATCAGGCTTTCAGCATAATGGTAGAGAAGTCTTCTATGATGGAATGAGCGGTAACAAATTTGTAGCAGATATATTTGTTGGCGTAGTATATTACCAGAAGCTACATCACATGGTCTCTGATAAAATGCATGCAAGAGCAAGAGGGCAAGTACAGATGCTGACTAGGCAACCTACAGAAGGAAGAGCAAGAGGCGGAGGTCTTAGATTTGGAGAAATGGAGAGGGACTGTTTAATAGGTCATGGAGCTTCAGCTTTACTTAGAGATAGGTTATTGGAAGAATCAGATAAATACGTAGCAATGGCTTGTGAAAATTGTGGATTATTGGCTTATCAGGACAGAAAACAGAACAAATATATTTGCAGAGTTTGTGGGGATAAAACAACAATATCTCCTGTTGAGATCTCATATGCTTTCAAGCTTTTAATGCAAGAATTGATGTCTCTTGGTATTGCTCCAAGACTGGTAGTAGGGGAGCGTGCGTAGAAAAATGATGGCAATAGAGGAAGAAATATTCAAATCTGTAGATTGCCTAAGATTTTCATTAATATCGCCAACAGAATTTCGTAAATTATCGGTAGTAGAAATTCAAACGGCCGATACTTATGATGAAGATGGAGTTCCCATATCCTCAGGATTGATGGATGGAAGACTCGGAACTTTAGAACCTAGACAGAAATGTAGTACATGTGGTAATACAGCAACAACCTGTCCGGGCCACTTTGGACATATTGAACTTGCTGAACCTGTTATTCACGTATCTTTTGTTAAACTTGTTTATAAGTTACTGACTGTTTCATGTAGAAATTGTGGAAGGATTCTTATTACTCCAGAGAAGATGGATACTTTTAGGCAACTAATAAAAGATACCGAAGAAAAATTGAATACTGTACCTGAAGATATTTATAAAAAGATTCTAAAGGGTGCGAAGATTGGAGATTGCCCACATTGTGGTGCAAAAAACTATAAGATAGAATTAGCAAAACCAACCTCCTTTTACGAAGATATTGATGAAGGCGCTATTAAATTAACAACGAGTTCTGCGAGAGAGAGACTTGAGAGGATACCTGATGAAGACCTTGAATTGCTAGGAATGAATACTAAATCAGCAAGACCTGAATGGATGGTTCTGCAAGTTCTACCTGTTCCTCCTGTTAGTGTAAGACCTTCTATTACTCTAGAATCAGGGATAAGGTCAGAAGATGATTTAACACACAAACTGGTGGATATTGTTAGGATTAATCAAAAACTAAGGGAAGCCATGGAATCTGGTGTTCCAATAAATATTATTCAAGAGCTCCATGACCTACTCCAATATCATGTCACCACATATTTTGATAATGAAGTATCAGGAATTCCTCCAGCAAGACATAGATCAGGGAGACCACTTAAAACAATATGCCAAAGACTTCGAGGTAAAGAAGGCAGATTCAGAGGAAATCTATCTGGAAAAAGGGTTGATTTCTCAGCAAGAACAGTAATTTCTCCTGATATAAATTTGGATCTTAATGAAGTTGGAGTGCCAGTAGATATCGCCTCAAAATTAACTATGCCTGAGAGGGCTACCAAATGGAATATGGATGAGATGAAACAACTTGTTGAGAATGGACCGAATAAATATCCTGGAGCCCTATACATTGTAAGACCCGATGGAAGAAGGATAAGGTTAGAATTTGTTACAGAAAGAACAGAATTAGTAGACAGCATTCAGCCTGGATTTATTATTGAAAGACACTTAAGAGACGGTGATACGGTCTTATTCAATAGACAACCGTCTTTACATCGAATGTCCATAATGGCGCATGCTGTTAAGGTGCTTCCATATAAGACATTTAGATTAAATCCATGTGTTTGTCCTCCCTATAACGCCGATTTTGATGGAGATGAAATGAATCTACATGTACCTCAAAATGAAGAAGCAAAAACCGAAGCGAAACTTTTGATGCAAGTTCAAGATCAAATTTTATCTCCTAGGTATGGTGGACCTATTATAGGCGCGATTAGAGATTTATTGAGTTCCGCTTATCTTCTTACCAATAAATCGACCATACTTACAAAGGAACAAGTAAGTCGATTAATGACCGCATCAGGATATGAAGGAGAACTTCCTGAGCCTGATATAAAGAAACGAACGCCATTATGGACAGGTAAAAGTATTTTTAGCTTATTTATACCTAAGGGATTGAACTTTACTTCAAAATCAAATTCTTGTACTATGCATCGATGTAAACAATGTTCAAAAGAAAAATGTCCGTATGATGCATATGTCGTAATTAAGGATGGAATCCTAAAGCAAGGCGTAATAGATAAGAGCTCAATTGGAGCCGAGAAGTCTGAAAGTTTATTCCATAGAATTGTAAAAGATTGTGGCCCCGAAGAAGCTAGGAAATTCCTTAACTCAATAACAAAATTATTGGACAGATATATTACTTTGAGAGGATTCACTTATGCCATAGATGAGCTAGAGACATCGGATGAATTAAAAGAAAAGATTAAGAAAGTTATGATCAGAGCAGAAGAGAAAGTCAATGTCCATATAGAAAAATTCAGGAATGGGACATTAGAAAGATTGCCTGGTCAAACTATGGATGGATCTTTGGAAATCTATGTAATGAATGAACTTTCTAAAGTACGAGACTTAGCGGGTGAATATGCAGAAGGATACTTCGACGTAAGCAATGATGGGATTGTAATGACAAGGGCTGGCGCTAGAGGATCGATGCTTAATATTGGACAAATGGCAGCGTGTTTAGGGCAACAATCAATTAGAGGTAAGAGAATACTTCGTGGTTTTCAAAAGAGAGCTTTACCATTCTTCCAGCCAGATGATGCTGGAGCTGAAGCTAGAGGGTTTGTATATTCTTCTTATAGAGATGGCTTAAGTCCAATTGAATTCTTTTTCCATGCTATTGGTGGAAGAGAGGGATTAGTTGATACAGCTGTAAGAACTCAACAAAGCGGTTACATGCAGCGAAGATTAATAAATGCACTGGAGCATTTGAAAGTCGAATATGATGGAACGGTAAGAGATTCTACAGGTAACATAATACAATTCATTTATGGAGAAGACGGTGTAGATGCTGCAAAGAGCGATCATGGAAAAGCAGTAAATATCGACAGATTAATTGAAAGTGTAAGGCTTGTGTATGATAAAGGGGTTAAAGCCAGTAAGAAATATATCGAACAAAAAATTGATGCTATTGGTGAAGAAATTAGCCCAACTTTGAAAAAAGATTTAGAAAAAATTCTCATTGAACAAGCAGGCTCAAAGAAATTCATTGATGAAGTAATTAAGCAAGTTTTGTACAACTACGAAAAATCTATCATAGAACCTGGCGAAGCAGCGGGCATAGTATCTGCCCAATCTATTGGAGAACCAGGTACTCAGATGACTCTAAGAACCTTCCACTTTGCTGGAGTAAAAGAGCAAAATGTTACTCTAGGACTACCTAGATTAATAGAGATAGTGGACGCTAGAAAAATGCCCTCCACACCCATGATGATTATTCATTTAGATAAAAAAAATAGGAATAATAAAGAAAAAGCTCAAGAATTGGCAAATATGATAGCGGGTACAACAATAGAGGATATAGCTCCAATTGAATACGATATTACTTCAATGAAAATATTTGCTAAGTTGAACACAAAATTAATGAAAATAAAGGGAATTTCATTAGATGACGTTAAAAAAGCTTTGGAGAGTATTAAACATGAATCCAATGTCAAAGATTATGTTATTGAAGTGTCTCCAAGCGACTTAGAAATTCCAAAATTCAAGAAACTAGTTCAAGATTTCAAAACATTGCATATCAAAGGTGCCCCCGATGTTAAGAGAGCATTTGTAGTAGAAGAAGAAGGAGAATGGGTCATACGAACTGAGGGCTCAGGTATAGACTACGTTTTAGGTCTGCCAGGAGTAGAAATAAGTAGAACGATGTCCAACAACATCCATGAAGTCTCTTCAGCTCTTGGAATTGAGGCTGCACGAAATGTGATTATAAGAGAAGCAATGGGAGTTCTAGATGAACAAGGACTAGATGTGGATATTAGACATGTTATGCTTGTGGCTGATATGATGACTTCTTCAGGAGAAGTTTTGCAGGTTGGGAGACATGGTATCAGTGGTGAAAAGGCTAGCCCTCTCGCAAAAGCGGCTTTCGAAATAGCAATTCCTACAATGGTTGATGCTGCTATAAAAGGCACTCAAGATAAACTCAAAGGTGTAGCTGAAAATGTAATTGTGGGCAAACAAATACCAATGGGAACAGGCTCAATTGAAGTTTTTATGTCAATAAAGAAATAGGGTGATTTAAAACACATGGTCGATTTCAATAGACAAATTAGTGTGGCTTTAAGAACTGGTAAAGCCGAATTTGGTAGTAAAAAAGCTTATGAATATGTTGCTACAGGAAAAGTCAAGATGGTGATTTTGGCATCTAATTGCCCAGAAAGTCAAAAAAGTAAAATATTACATAATGCTAAACTATCGAAGACACCAGTTTATATTTATCCTGGGACTAGTATAGAATTGGCCTCTCTTTGTGAGAAGCCATATATAGTTACAGCGATATCGATGAGAGATCTTGGTGATTCAGAGTTACTGAAATTGGTTGAGGAATAAAATGCTTGAAACTAAAATACGTTTGACAAATGAAGAAATGCGTTATATCGCATTGTTTGAAAGTATAACAGGTGCAACTTCTGAAGATTGTTTAATAGATGAGGAAAACGAGAGGATTATTTTTATAGCCAAAAAAGGTGAAATGGGGCTAGCGATTGGTAAGAATGGTAAAAATATTGACACTTTACGAAAAATGACTGGCAGACAGATCGAGGTAGTGGAGAATGCAGGAAATCCAGAAGAATTGATTAAGAATTCTTTATCACCTGCTAGAATAAAGAACATGCGTATAACGGATAATCCTAAAAGAAAAATAGCTGTTGTTGAAGTAGAACCAAAAGATAAAGCTATAGCAATAGGAAGAAATGGAAAGACTATCGAGAAAACCAGAATGCTCGTAAAACGATACTTCCTTATAGATCATGTTGTAATAGCTTGATATTTTTCTAGTTACTATATAGTAGATTTTATGAGAACTATCTTCTCCTAAATTAAATCCTTCGCAATTAGGAGTTTTCCTTTTGTGTTAAAGGTTTTTTTAAATGAATTCTAATCTAAGATTCTTTACAATCATAATCTTACTTACTAGTCAAACATTTCTGACAACATCACAAGTAAGATGCAACGAAAATATTATTCTAATTCAACCATCTGATGCAGATACCTATGTTTCAAGCATGTATCTTTACACAAAATATCCAGAGAAACCACATGGATATCTCTGGGGCATGTTTGCAGGAAACACCTACTATGATGGCGAAGATGTTTATGGCTCTAATAGAATTTATATAAAATTTAATTTAGATTCTATCCCTAAAAAAAGGGAGATAATGAACGCAAGTCTGCAACTCTACTTGTATTCATCTCCTTCAACCACACAACGATATAATGCACACTTAGTGATCGAAAATTGGGATGAAGATGAATTGATTTGGATAAGGCAACCAGATTTTCTTGAAAACCCAATAAGCTCAATCTTAATAAATTCAACATCTGATATATGGATCAACTTGGATATTACAGAAGCAGTAAGAGCATGGCATTCACAAAAAACTGAGAACTTTGGACTAATGATAAAAATAGAGAATGAAAGGAATGCTACAGATGAAAATGCAGCATTTCATCCTAAGGAAGCATCCTTAGCTGAATTAAGACCTAAGCTGGTGATCCATTTGGATAGCGAATCCAATGATTCTGAACCTATGAAGGGATATTTCTTACTTTCGGTCTCACCTCAAAATAGTTCAGTTTTTCAGGGCAATACCACTTTCTTTACTCTGAAAATCGATAAAATCGGAAATTTCAGTCAGCCAATAAATTTGAAAGTATTAGATTTACCGGCTGGTGTAGAAGAGAGTTTTGAGACTGCTACATCAATACCACCATTTGTTTCGAAATTGATGATCGATGTAGATCTAAATAGTCTCCCAGGCATTTATCCTATAAAAATAGAAGCTTCTGGAGGAGGAATAGACCACTCAACTTTAATTCAATTAACCATTAAAGAAAAACCGAAGATTGAAACCACTTTAACACTTGAATCAACGGTTGATGATGGCATGATTAATATATCTGGTAATATTTTTCCACCATTGGATGGAGCCAAAATTAAAATAATATTTACCGGACCAGATAGTCAAAAACTCTTGCATAATGTCAGCACCTCATCAGGTGGTTCATTTAATGATTTATTTTCTGCTCCTTCATATGGTGTATGGATGGTACATGCTGAATGGGATGGGAATGAAAATCATATGCCTTCTAGAAGCCCATCGAAAAGCTTTGAAATAGAAAGCAGATACTTTGAACCAAGATCTCTTCATGCTTATTCAATATTTTTTGCAATAATTACTTTTATAATTCTATTATTGTACTTGAAATTCAAGCCAATTAGAAAAAAATGAGATAATGGTTGTAAAATTGTTATGCTGAGTTGATTTCTGCTATCAACCCCGACTATATAGTCCTATGATCTCCCCTTTCGCAAGAATATGCCCTTCAATCGCTTTTAGAATATCCCCTTTTCTAGAATTAGGATCTAAATCTAATTCATCATCCAAAGCATAAATCTTGAAGAAATATCGATGCGTTCCAGAAGGTGGACAAGGTCCACTATATGCATGTCTATTGAAATCATTGATTCCTTCAATACCCGGTATACTATCCTCTTTGATCTCTTCTGTAGTGGAAATGTTCCATACTACCCAATGGACCCAAGTTCCCATAGGAGCATCTGGGTCATCAAAAATAATTACTAGACTTCTAGATTCTTCTGGTATTTTTTCAATTTTAAGTGGTGGATTTATATCTTCTCCATCACAGGTGTATTTTTTCGGTATGATTTCGTTATTTTGAAATGCTTGGCTTGAGACTATTAATTCACTCATAATTTTCCCTCTTGTCTTAGTCTCTACCATATTATGATCTTAAGTAAGACTTTAATGTCTTTTTTTGTATTGGAGATTATTATTTTAGCATATTATACGCACTTTATGGAAAATAAAGACATTCCATTTAACGGCTCAATATTTTTATAACCCCTTAACTATTTAGTTGAAGGTCAATGAAACTAAAAGTGAATCGGAATGAGTAAATCTTCAAGAGGACTTTTTGCAGCAAGAAAATTAAAGAAAAATAGGAAAAAGTTTAGGTGGAAATATTCCTCCTACAAGAGGAGAATGTTAGGGTTGGATATTAAAGCTGACCCGCTTGAAGGCGCTCCTCAGGCTAGGGGAATAGTTCTTGAAAAAGTCGGGATTGAATGTAGGCAGCCTAACAGTGCTGTTAGAAAAGCCGTTAGGGTTCAATTGATCAAAAATGGTAAAGTAATAACAGCATTTCTCCCTGGTGATGGGGCTTTGAATTTTATCGACGAACACGACGAAGTACACATTGGTGGAATTGGAGGGGCTGAAGGCAAAGCCATGGGCGATATACCTGGAATAAGGTTCAGCGTTTTCAAAGTTAATAACGTATCTTTAGATGCTTTGATGTCCGGCAAGAAAGAGAAACCTAGACGTTAATTCTAGTTTTATTTAATTCAGTTGATTAATATCTGAATTTATATTTTGCCGGGATTGCCTAGCTTGGTAAGGCGTCGGCTTGCTATCAAACGACAAATAGCCGATGACCCTTTCGGGTCACGTGGGTTCAAATCCCACTCCCGGCGTGGTTTTCCAAGAATTTAGAATAAACTATAGAGAGAAAATGCTAATGGTAGCTGATGAAAAATCTACAGATGTAAAGTATTTGTTTGAGCCTAAAAGTGTGGCAGTAGTTGGCGCATCTGATGATGAGAACAAATTCGGTTATTTTCTTATGAAGAATCTTATTAATTTTAGATATGATGGTAAGATTTTTCCAGTGAATAAAAAAAGGGAGACTGTACTTGGGCTTAAATGTTATCCTACCGTTGACTCAATTCCTGATGAAGTAGAAACTGCAATTACACTCATACCGGCTAAGTTCATACCCCAAGTCATGAAGGATTGTGCACAGAAGGGTGTGAAAGGAGTCATAGTATGCACATCTGGATTTCGTGAAGCTGGTGAAGAAGGCATTAAACTAGAAAAAGAAATAATTGATATTGCAGAAAAAGCTGGGATAAGGATAGTTGGTCCAAATACTACAGGCATATTAAATGCGATTAATGGTTTTACTTCCACATTTGTCATCCTTCCTCAACCTAGGAAAGGTTCTGTATCATTCATTGCCCAATCTGGGATGTTTGCCTCAGTCATGCTTGAATACATGTTGACAACTCAGCCTTTCGGCTTTAGTAAATTAGCTGGGCTTGGTAACAAAGTCGATGTAGATGATGCTGATGTTTTAGAATATCTAAATCAGGATAACAACACGAAAGTAATCGCTGTTTATATGGAAGGAGTATCGGATGGTAGAAAATTCTATCAAGTTGCTAAGAAGATCGCAACAAAAAAACCAATCGTGATATTAAAATCTGCTAGTTCCAAATCAGGTGGGGAGGCCTCTCTTACTCATACAGGTTCTCTCATGGTTAAAGATGAGATTTTTGATGCTTTGTGTAGGAGTACGGGTTTGATTAGAGTAGAGGATCTAGAAGAGCTTATTGATTTAACAAAGGCATTTGCATTATGCCCCTTGCCTAAGGGAAAGAAGATTGGTATAATAGCTTATACAGGTGGCGGATGTGTAATGAGTTCTGATGCTTGTGAGAGATATGGGCTTGAACTTGCAAAATTCTCTAATCCGACCATGTCGAAATTAACCGAACATGCACCAAGTTTTGCTATAATTCGAAATCCTATTGATGCTGAATTAATACGTCAAGGTGTGGGCGATATGAATGCTTCATTGGAATTGAGTTTAGAAGCCGTTGCGAATGATGAAAATGTAGACGCTATATCAGTGGTTTTAGTAGGCCTTTCCTCCACAAAAACTATTTGGAATATAGATATTAAAAGAATATTCGCAAAGATAAGGGAAGAGCATCCAGAAAAACCAATTGTTGCAACTACACTAGCTGGGAGAGAACTTATAGAGGAACATAAAAAGAAACTCGATGAGCTTGGCATCCCATTTTTCCCATCGTTATTAAGAAATATCCGGGCCTTGGCGGCATTAGTTAAATATAGGAAGATTAAATTCGGAAAAATATGAATATAGCCAGAATCAGTTTAATTTATTTTATCCATTCTGTGAATTTACTTAACCAGCTCTCACATCATATTTTGTAGCTGATTAAAGCTGAAAGTGATTTCCAGTCTACCCTGGTATCTACACATCCATCCTTCAGCAATGGCATTCCTTGCCCTATTGTACCTAATTTTTCACAGACAAAGCTTCCGAGAATAAGCTCCTTAAAACAACCAATTCCTAAACATGCTTTAGGCTTTTTCGTCGAAAGGAGTTTCTTAATCATGCTCCCTCCAGAAACTACATAAACCTCTTTATAACCATAATCATTTGCTAGATTGATAATCTTCGAAACATCACATTTTCCGCATTTTAAGCACTCAAATCCAGACTTATTTAATTCTGCAGAGCATTTTCTTGATCTCAAACATTGTGGTATGAATAAAGCCCTATCAGAATAGGGAATTTTTCCAAATCTATCTCTATAAGCATTATTTTTAAGTTCTACATAAAGTCGGAATAATTGCTCCTCATCTATGCCTAACTTTGCTGCTAATCTTTCCAATTTACCAAGCGCTACTTCACTTATTTTCAGCTTTGATAGAATTTTAATTATACGCATTGAAGGTGAATTAACATCGACTTTCATAAGATATCTCTTCTAGTGTGCTTCCCGCATTGAAGTAATTAAGATAATAGTAACCGATTAGTTGAACCTCTTTAATAAGAATAGCGCGGTCAAAATTAGAATCAATTATTTATTGAAGAACTCGTTTATTATACAGATGAAGGTATATAGTTTGGAAGATAATTTCATTAAACAATTTGCAGAGATTAAATCCTATTTAGAAAAACGTGCAAGCGAGCTCGAGAAAGAAGCTTCTATGTTGAGATCCCTTCTAGAAATTGTAGATAAAATACTTGCTGAGAAGAGTTTCAAAAAGGTTGAACTTCCAAAAGAGACCGAGGAAATTAAAGAAAATAAGGATTCCAAGCAAGTCTTCCCTGTAAAAACCGAAGATGACATATTATTAGCTGAGATTGGATTAGATGATAATAAGCTAAAAATAACTCCAGACTCTAAGATCAATTTTGATGTGAATTCCCCACCATTCAAATCATTTTTAGAAACCAGAATCTTAGAACAGATGCGAATAAAGGATATTGAGCTTGCTAAGAAGGGGGAGATGGACGTTGACAAAGTTTTCGCTTACAATATAGATCAAACAGATAATTATCTTAAACAAATAATTATTGAGAATTATGGGGATGAAAGAAGGTTATTTGAATTAAGAAATGCTATAAAATGGACCTTCAGAAGAATGTATGAAAAGATTGAAGGCACATCGAATTAATATTTTTTAGTAAATCGGTATCCACATAAAAAAGCATAATGCTGATATCAACAGAAATACAAAATATGCCCTTTTTCTATTAAGTGAAAGGGGTGAGACGTCTTCTAGAATTTCCGCACCAGAAGATGAGCGACGACGAGACATCATGAAGATTATTATAATGAACGCAAAGAAATAATATCCAGATAGCATTAACACTGCTAATCCTATATAGCTGGCTGTTCTATATCCTTTTGGACCCAACACAGATTTTGCCACATGTCCACCATCCAACTGCCAAACCGGCATCGTATTTAGAAAAGTCAATAAACAACCTACCTGTGCCGCGAATGTTACTTGTCCAAGTATCATTGTCATTCCTTGAGGTACTTGAAGAAATCCAGCTGAAATTACATCGAAAATCAAAAGGAAAAGTAATGGAGATGAAGGCCAAGCGATCGGGCCTACCATATCTCCTAATTCTGTTACTTGACTCTCTGGAACCATTATACTTGTAAAGACGGCTACAAAACAAACTATCACAGTTGCAATGAATCCAGATATTGGACCACTAATACCGAGATCAAATAGTTGATTTTTATTTATTGGAGGGCTCTTCAGAGAAATAAGAGCTCCGAAAGTCCCAAAAGGCGGGGGACCTGGTATGAAATAGGGCATAGTAGATTCTAATCGGTTATTATCGCATGTCAATTTGTGTCCCATTTCATGTATTCCTATAATGCTAAATAAGCAAGCAGAGAAAAGAGCCGCTTGCACAAATGGATTTGCATTAGGCAATAGGATTTTACTCCAGAGCTCATTTATCCCCCAGAGATAGTATCCAGCAAAAAAGATTGTACATATAGTTACAAAAAATAATATAATGTTGATATTAGTTCTAGCTCTCTTAACCGGAGGTTTTGAATATATTCTCAAAACTAATTGGTCTTTTTCTTTTCTTAATAGGGGCATTAGATTAGACTTGTAGCAATCAAAGACTAGCTTCTTGAATCTCTCCTCAATTCTTTTAGGAACGGTGGATAAATGTATGTTAGAAATTGTAAACGTAGGAACTCCTTGGGTATCAATATAGGCGTCGATGACTTCAAGCCTTTTTGAGACTAATTCTTTCATTTCACTAAGTGATAGAGTTGGAATAGGTATTCTATTGCTTTTACCAGAATTTTTACTGCTCAACCAGCAATTCACCGAGATTTTGAACTAAAATGTTCATAGAATCATTTAAATTTTTAATAAATCAGAACAGAAAGTTACGATTATTTTCTTTTTTGTCATTTATAAACATACAAGATTTTATGGTATTTACTCAATGTTGTAATATTTGGTCTTCAATTATTTTTAAAAAAAATTATATGAATGCGAAAGAGTTATTTTATTTTCCTAAGTTTAAATAATAGTTGGAATATAAGAATCGACAAAATGCGCCGGGGTGGCCGAACGGCAAGGCGACGGGCTGCAGATTAAAGATAATAAGTATTTAATAGTGAACAGATACCCGTAGAATATGGGTTCAATTCCCATCCCCGGCTTTAAATGCCTTTAGGGTTAACAAATATTATTTACTTTTTTTGAAAGCATATAGAATAATACCGATTACTAAAGTCCATATGATTATGTCAATAATCAGATTCACTATATCTATACGCCAGGGAAAATACTGTGGGGCTAGAACTCGACGAATAAGCCAAGCAAGGGGATATCCGTAATGTGTAGCGCCAACCAATGTGGCTTGTGTGTTGGAAATAAAGCCTGTTAATAAGGTTATTACTATCCCAGCAATTATTGAATAGATCCAATTTTTATTAAACATAAACCATCAAATCCCGATAATGAATAGTTTCTACTAAACGAACTCTTATTTTAGATCACTTCCACATTTTGGACAGAATTTTGCACGCTTTATGGTCTCTGCTCCACAGCTCTTACAAATAGTTGTATCGGTAGGTCGGGGCATAGATGCAGCATCTGATTTTGGCAATTTAACTGTTTTCTTAAGTATGATAAAATCTTCAACTGATTGTATATCAGACCAGGGAATATCCATCTCCTCACCAGTTTTAGTGGTTATTATTAATTCAATATCGAGTTGACCAAGCTTCACTTTCAGGTCTTTTACTTCTCCCACCAATGTACCATTATTATCAATTACTTTTTTATCGATGAACTTCTGGATTGAAATAAATTTACTATCCTTGACCAATTTATCCACCTATTCATAAAAGAAAATTGAGTTAATTATCATTAGATACCAATGATGGAATTATCTTAGGTTAGTTAATCTTATATTTTTTTGCAAAATTCGGTTCTTTCAACGAATCACAAAATTAATTTTAAAACATGTTTAGAATAGTATGGAAATATAGGAAAGGGTCCGTAGTCTAGTTCGGATTAAGACACTGGCCTCCGGAGCCAGAAATCCAGGGTTCAAATCCCTGCGGGCCCGCTACAATATTACCGCTAGAAATGGGCTCAAAGCGCGCGCTTTTTCGTTGTGGTTAGATGGGCACTATCGTTAAGCTTCCGCTCATATTCTAGGAAGTACTTAATTGAAGTCAGGAAATAAATCAATAGATGATTTTTTCTAATTGCTTTTTTCCAATTCCAAATTTTATTTCTCTAGCAATTCTTTTTCCCATATACATTCCTTCATTATAATTTAGATACGTATATGGAGAAGTGCCGATGCCCACATTGCTTCCTGCAACGATCCTTGCGGATATTTCAAAAGTAAAGATTCTCAAATTATCTGTAATTACCGTTTCTAAACAAAAAGGTCCTATAATACCTGGTTGAGCTATCTCCTCAGATACTCTTGCCACATCATCGCCCATTCTTAGAATTTCCGGTAGTAGCGATTCTCTCAAAGTCATTGGAATGTTAGCGACTATTGTGTAAGTAGGATTTAAATCGATTTGAAGTTGTTCACTTGCAGGTATTTTTCCTAGACTGTCTATTGATGATTCGTATCGTTTATCCATTCCTAACAACTCGACTTCATTTTTAAGAATTGAGCGAAAATACACGGGGTAGACATTAACTCCTATAATATACTCTTGAAGGTGTATGTTTTCAAGGTCCTCCTCTCCTAAATGCCCCCGTTTAATCATGGCTTTTGCTTTTCTATTAAAAGACTCGGGGGAGTTTGCAAGGAAATATCCTTTTCCTCCCTTAGCGCCAGGGAACTTGACGATAGTTAACTCTTTTATTTTATTTGGATCTTTAAATGTCCTGGGCAAAGTTAAGCCTGCCATTTGCAACCACTTTCTCTGCTTCTCCCTGTCAGTCTCCCAGTGCAGTAATTCTCTATTTCCGAATAATGGTACATATAACTCATCCATCATTTTGTCTGTGCCAACGTATGCATTAAATGAGCCGTGTGGAATCAGGATTACATTTGCCTGTCTTAACCTCTTTTGAATGCCATCATCTAGAATGTCGCAGTAATCCTTAACTAGGATAATTTCATCAGCCAAGGGAAATTTTTTATAAACGATCTCATCCCCTTCCCGGCAGATGCACATTGTTCGAAATCCCTCATCTTTTGCACCTTTTAAAATATTGAGCGCGGAATGAGATCCAAGTGTACCTATTGTTATCTTCCGCTTTTGATACATATCTAATATTTCGTTTATCTCTTGCTTTTCTATCATGCTGCCTTACCTTATTTGAAGATGTAAATTTACGTCACAATTTTATCTAATCTATTTTTCTCAATAGCTTTTTTGATCTCAATTGCTACTCTTCTACCTGGACCAACCTCAATTCCATATTTATATTTCATATAAGGGGAGGTAGGTTCTACACAAGGGCATCCAGGCATTCTCGGACTTACATCAAAGACATAGAATTCCTGTTCCTTTGTTATAGCACCTTGTAGGGCGAATAAACCTATTATGCCGGGAGGGTATTCTTTTTTGCAGGTTTCTACGAATTTTCTTCCAGTTTCAAATATTTTCTCTAATTGAGATTCTCTTATAGTGGCCCCAGTGTGTCCTATTTCAATGTTTTGTGAAGGAATATTTGCCTCAATTTGTTCATTTGCTGGTAAATCTAGAATACCATCCAAGTTCGTTTGGATTCTTTTGTCGAATCCTAATAGATCTATTTCGTTAGTTATTGGGGACCAGAAGTAATTGGCGTTGAACTTTGCCCCGACAATGTATTCCTCTATTACTGCATTCTCCAAATCTCTTCTATCGATCACATCTTTTCTTAATCTCTCTTGGGCCCTCTTCTTAAACTCTTCTGAAGATGAGGCATAAAAAAAGGCCCTCTCTATTTTTCTTTTCTTTTCAGGAACTTTCACTATCGCTAGTCTATCAATTTCTTTATATGAACCGAAGATATTAGGTGTGAATATGCCTGCCTCTTTTAGTAGGTGATATTGATTTTTAGGCGCATTTCTTTCTTCACTTCTTAGGATATGTCTGTTTCCTAAGATTGGAACAATAAATTTCTTTTCTATGTTATCATATCCTACATAGACTGAAAAAGACCTATTGGGTATGAATATGGTGTTTAGTTCCCTTAACTTAGCTTGACTCTCTTCTTTGATAATATCAACGAATTTATCTAAAAGCAGAACATGATCGAACAGATTTTTGTAATGCTGTGTATAGGTTTTTTCTCTCCCTTTTTGGCAAACAACTACTACTTCAAATCCTTCTTGTTTAGCGCCATGGCCCACTTCTAAGGCAGAATGGGAGCCCAGTACTCCTACTCTAATACTTTCTTGATTATAACTGGTTGCAATTTGTTGAATTTTCTTATGGTTCATTTTCCTCAACTAATTATTTCTAATATCATTCCATTACGTCTATAAGGCTTGAGGCGTCAAATAAATGGTCTGGGGTATTCTTTTGCTGTCAACGTGTAATGGGTACATTTCATCTTTTTCAAACCTAGGTTTATTTTGGTAGCACGCGTGCTATCAAATTATATTTTTATGTGTTTCCAGTAAAAAATTTTGAAAAAAATCAAATTTTAAGTTCTATTTTACATGTATTGGCGATTCATAGTTTCACCTATGAGAAAAATGAAGTATAAAATTATAAAAAAATAAAAATATGGAGATTGAATGCGCTACTCCAAACGATACTACGATAATACTAAAAACGACTTACTGATTATCTCTTCGGTACATTTCTAATATATGATTGTAGCTAAATATCTAATATCTACGACTGCTTCTTCTACGCTTTTGGTAACAATCTCTGCAATAGACTGGACGATCGCCATCTGGCTTAAATGGAACTTCAGCTTCATTACCGCATTCTGAGCAAGTTATCTTGTACATAGTTCTGTCGCTTCCAGGTTCACTCATATTTCTTCCTCCTTTATGAATTAGTTATACCGAAGAAACTACTAATAGAATAGCACAAGCGCTAAGAAGCTACTAATAGATCTACTGTATACTGCTCAAAATTTAATAAATACTTATTTAAAAATCCATTCTTTTTTCATTTTCAATAGCATATGATGGCAGTCTCATTGAATTCCTTAGAAAATTGATGGACAAAAGCATATACGAAATTATTTTCATAATTTTGGTGGTAAATGGCCATATGTTGGTTGCTTCTTGCCACACTTACCACAGAATTCTCTGCTTGCACCTATCGCAGCTCCACAGTAAACACAATGCTTAACTTCTCCTTCTTTGTGTCCATGTGGCCGACGCTTTCTAATAATAAATTGTGCAATTAGTGCCACTAAAACAATAGGGATTAGATATAAAATAAAGGACCAATTAATCACAAATTTCACCTTGGTTATTAGCGCGCGCGATACAATTATCTTTGTTCTATAAAAATATAAAATTAATTATGAAGGTCGGTTTTAATCGGTTCAAATTTGGATGCTCGCACCAAGGTACCCACACACACACTAAAAACGACGGTTCAAATTACGATGCTCGCACCAAGGTACCCACACACACACAAATAAAAATACGGGTAATGATCTAATGCGATGAACGAATAACGACGTGGATTAGTTAGGCTGATAAAATTTACTTAGGAGGTTTATAGAGATAACCAAGAACAAGACCATAGACAACTGCTTGGGAAATTCCCGTAAGTATTGCTATATGTGCAGCGATAAATTCCCCAACACCAATAGCGAATGATGCTGTTTGTAATTCAAAGATTAAGAATTGTGCTATAAGACTATAGATAAGACCTTTAATGATACCTTTCTTAGGTACTAAATTATAGACTTTTGTAAATACAACTCCCAAGATAATTCCGAACATCATGTGCCACAATATTTGTCCTCCCAATTGGCTTATAATGTATTCAAGATTTACCAAAAAGCCAGGATAGAGCCATTCTTCAAAACCTTTTGATATTGTACGTAGAGAAATGAAAGATATTATGCCACCAAAAAATCCTGCTATAGCACCTGGATAGAATCCACCCATCATACTATATTCAATGATCTTTGGTTCCTTTTTGGGAACGTAGTATTTGTTGCGTAAAAATTCATAGACAACTCCAAGTACAAGACCATAAGTGATCCAATGAAGAGGTTCGTAGACGATATTAACAACTATCCAATTAGGGTACCAATAAATCAAAAAGTAAACGAAAAAACGAAAACCATAGATTAAATAAATAAACAATCCATATACGAGACCTTTTGAAGCACCTTTTCCTGGAATTACTCTATAGGTTTTAAAATATATTGCACCTAGAATTCCGCCCCAAATCACATGGTTAATAATTTCAGGTATGGCTACTTTCATGAAAGGAAATTCAGGAGGAGGTGGAAAGGACCAATAACCAAACCCTAATTCATAAAGTAAAGGGATTCCAATAAAAATAGCAATTATACCTGCAATAATTCCAGCTATTAACCCTGATACAGCACCTATCTTCCAACTTTTCATTTCAAATCACTTAGAGGGTTTGTAGAGATATCCAAGTGCGATGCCATATGGTATCAATGCGAAGAATCCAGTAACTGCTGTTGGAAATACACCATTAATGATTAGGGAATAATCAGAGGAATTTAGAATCCAACCTAGCCAAAAAATTGATTGCTGAAAAGTCGTAATCAAATAAAGAACCAAACCATAGTAAAATCCTTTCTTCATACCTCTACCAGGAATGAACATGTAGACTTTCGTGAATAATAGACCAAATATGATGCCCCAGATCATGTTGTAGAAAATATGAGTTCCAGCTTGACTCAATATAAGATCAATAGTAATCTTTTTAGGATAATAAGGAACTCTCCAAATTCCAAATATAGGTCCTGAGACAGCCGTAATTGATGCTGTCAAACCTCCAAGAATTCCAGCTAGTGCACCTGGAAAAAATCCACTTTTTATATCATATTCAATAATTTTTTGTTTCTCATCTTCAGGATTATATCCAAGTAAATTTGTATAGAAAACTTCTAGCATTATGCCATAAACGATCCAAGTGAAAGGCCAACTAATACTATCGCCAATTATATTAAGCCAGTAATTGTAACCTATCCAGAAAGTATCTATACGAACAATATAGATTAGATAGATAATCAAGCCAAAACAAAGACCTTTCAGAATATTTTTTCCTGGAACGACTTTGTAGATTCTTGCATATATTATGCCTAATATAGTACCGAAGATCATGCTTACAAAAATATTAGGTTCAATGCTGTTTATGATCAAAGGTCGCCAGAAATCTTCCCAGAGTCCATTTGAAGCACCAATTTCAGCAATTATTGAAAATACTACACCTGATACTGATCCTGCAATCAGTCCAGCTATTGCGCCTATTTTCCAACTTTTCATTTTCTTAATCACTTAGATGGTTTTCTATAGAGTAAGCCTAGTACAAGACCAAAGATAGTTGCATTTGCACCTCCGATAGAAAGCCCTAATATTTCTGCAAGTACCAAGTCCCAAAGATTATGGTTAGCCCACATACATATAGCCCAAGTAGTAAACTGCAATGTTGTAATTAAAAACATAATCAGCCCATAACACAATCCCTTTATGACTTTTTTACCAGGTACTAAATTGTATACTTTAGCAAACAATGCACCGAATATTGTACCCCATATCATGTTGATTACAATATGGGTTCCAGCTTGGCTTATCCACAAATCAATTACAGAAATTACTTCACCTTCTATAATATATCCCCAAGATCCTGTTAGACTACCTAAAACAGCAAAAAAAGAAGCCGCCAAACCTCCAAAAAAACCTGCAATTGCGCCAGGAAAGATACCACTCATCATATCATACTGAACGATTTTTTTTAGTTCTTTAGGAATATTGTATTTAATATGTAATAATTCAAAGAGATAGCCTAGCACCAGACCATACAATATCCACATAAAAAATTCACTAAATGCATCTCCGGCTGCCCATAGAAAGAGGCCATAGGGAAGGAGGAAAGTATCTAAACGAATTCCTACAATGAAATAGAGAAAGAGACCATAAATTAGACCTTTTAAAACGCCCTTTCTTGGAATTATATCATAGATCCTGGAATAGATTATACCTAATATTATGCCCCAAAAACCAAATAATGGAATATTAACAACAATATTACCTAAAACAAGCGGGTGTAACCAAGGATCATAAAGACCTATTAGAACAGCGATATTACTAAAAATTTCATAGACTATTGCAGATATGATTCCTGCTATAAGTCCTGAGATAATTCCTGCTTTTAGACTGTTGTTCATTGCAATAGAATATTATTGAAAATATGAGAAAATAAAATTAACTAAGAATACACTTTAATAGAAATTACATAACCTCATGAGTATCCTATAAAACAAGAGTTGTCAATCATGGTCTTTGCATTACTCATTATTTCCTCAAAAGTTGGAAAAGATAAAGAGATTATTAGATTGTTAGAGAATATAGAAGGAGTTAGGGAAATCTATGTGCCACTCACAAAGTCTCCATTAGTGTTTGACATTGATGTTGAAAAAAATAACATTGGAAATGAAATTATTGCCAAAATAGAAATATCTAATCCAAAGAAACTTGATGAAGTAATTATAAAAAGGGTAAGAAAGTCAAATTTGGTCAATCATACATATACCATGATTATTGAAAAAGCATATTTTAGGTGTAAATTCTGTGGGAAAATAATTCAGCAAGAAAGTGTCTTTTGTCCGAATTGTAAAAAAGCTCAAAAGTAAGGGTATGTTAAAAAATGCTAAAGTTGAGAATGTTATTCCTTTGATTTTATGGAATGTTCGCTTAATATATTTTGGATTAAATTTTGAAAATTAGGAGATCAAATTGAAGTCTATTAAAAGAGTAAATTGGATTGAAGGTGTTCCAAAGCCGAGAGCCTCCTATTCCAGTCTTGTTAGAGCAGGCGACTTTGTATTCACTGCAGGACATGTGGGCATGGACCCAGAAACTGGAAAAATAGCTAAGCAACTAGAAGCTCAATTGCATATCATCTTTAAGACTATTAAGAAGCTACTGGAGAGTGAAGGGGGATCATTAGATGATGTTGTTAAAACAACAACGTTCCTTACAGATGCATCTTATCACGAAACCTATGATAAAATATATCGTTCATATTTTAAGAATGGATATCCAGCTAGATCTACGGTTCAAACAAAATTAATGCATCCAGATTTTAAGGCGGAAATAGAAGCCGTAGCATATATTCCTAAAAAAAATCGTCAAACACTTAAGTGAATTTTCAAGCATAATTTCTTTATAAATAGCTAAATTAGCGTATGCTATCGTAATTTATTTTTTTGTAAAAATATTATCAAAATTAAAGAAATTATGATTATAATTCCAATGAATAGGTATTCGCTCTTAATCTGAGTCGTTAATTGTCGTAAAAAGATTGTAAAGGAATGCCCCTCAGGCACTTCCTCCCAAACAGCTTCAAGATTTTTTTTTCCATCCATAATCACATCTAAAGTTGGTTCAGATGATTCTATGGCTCCTATCCAACCTTTGAACTTAAAATCATCAACTCTCAATGGATCAATGGTAATGATTGCACTATCGCCTGAAGCATACCAACCGATCCCATCGATATTTCCGAAATCTGAAGATGCATTTAGAAGGTATTTTTCTATAGGCTCAATCTCTCCAGGAGTGTCTTCATACAATATGTTTATTCGAAATTCGTTTTTATCAAGCAATTCAAGTCTTTCTAATCCCGACTCAACTAAGATTAAATACACTTGAGCTTCTAATTTTAGGACATCTTCTCCTTCAGGAGTAGTCATTAGGAATCTATAGGTTCTTTCATAATTATTTGACTCTGGAACTTTCTCAGTATTCATACGATCAATAATAAATGGAAATGACCAGAATTTTGTCCCATTCTCGATATTTAAGTAATAATCGCCCCCTTGTGATGGATCACATCCGCATTTGTAGAATTCCCAGACACAGATCAAAATACCTTTTGTTGATTTATCCAATGAAAAATCAACTGCTATATCTACGTAGAAATTCTCCCCGAAATTAACTTGAGGTGGATAATCTGCAGAAGTTATACTAGCATAAGGATAGTTCTGGCCAGCGGCTGATGGAATTAATGAACTGAAAATGATTAAAAGAGTTACTAAATTTTTTAAACCGATCAAAACTCTCACAGAATGATTCATTTATTTCTCTTGAGGAATTCGTTTTCTATTATTGAGGCTCTACATAAATTTTTAGATTTCTATCTTGACTCTTTTCGTAAATTTACGCATTAAAAAGAAAATCAATATTATGGTTCCAACGATCACTATGATGAGTATATATTTGTTATGAGTGAAAAAATCTTCAGTTTTCCAGATCGCGTGGACTTTTTTTGGACCATCCATCTGGATTGAAATCTCTGGCGATGATCCTGATGCATCCCCTTGCCATTCAACAAAGATAAAGTATTGAAAATTATTAAAATCAAGGTATACAGGTTTCTCTACTTCAATATTCACAAAGGTAGATTCATTTGAATTACTGGTTGTTCTATGCCATTCCTTGCCTATATATGGTTTAATCTCCCCAGAATCTGAAATTATCTCAAGAGTATATTCTTTTTCCCATTCAGCAAGAACATTCTTTGGTTTATCTATTAATATCTTATCTGATTTTTCACCATATCCAGAAGCATCTCCTGACCACCCTTTGAAATCTGCCCTGATGTTATTGAGGTTGATCTCATAATCTCCTGGATGATTTGATACTCCCTGCATCACAGTAGAAACAGTGACATTATTATCATACCATCCATCGCCTTGAGGTTCTCCAAATTCAGATATTATCTTAAGATAGTATTGCACCTCATATGTAAACGTCAACTTTTCTCCTCGTGAGAGTCCTTGAAAAGATCTGGCATGGTTCTCACAATGAAACCTAATCCCATCACCGCTATCAATATATCTATCTACCGTTATGTTGTATGGCTTTTGTTCATTAGGCAAATTGAATGCATATTGTTTATTACCAAAAATTGTTACATTCAAATATTCATCGAGAATGATTTCTGTAGATAGATAAGATGGAAGTCCATCAGCATTAACTTCCACCTTAAACCTATCTGGATAGGTATTGATTTCAGCTTGTTTTAGGTAATATCCGGCATGGAAGTGTTCTGGATTTAGTTCTAAAACTTCAGTCAACTCGTTTATAGCCGCATAATATTCTTCGTCGAAGAAATATTCAATTCCTTTTTGATAATGTTCATCAATTTCACTACGTTTATCATTGATGTTAGATCTGATCAAAAATTCCTTTGCAACATTTATGGGCACAAGGAATTTTGTTTCGGTCTGATTTATCGGTGAAAAAACTCCAAAAGCAGATATCCCAATAACTTCATTATTTAGATTGAAAACAGGTCCTCCACTAAATCCAAAGGTAATATCCGCATCAGTTTGTAGAGCCTTCCAATCGCCAAATTCCTTGAAATCCAATATTTCACCGGTAGCCGAGATCAGATTACTGGATAACTTGCTCTTGTTTAACTCCATAAAATAACCAAGAGCTATTATTTCATCCCCAACTTCAACCTTGTCAGAGTAACCCAATTTTGCTGTTGAGAAGGGGTATTCCTTTGCTCTCTCAATTTTAATTATGGCAACATCTTTTGATGTTTCGAATCCTATAGGATCGCCTAAAATAATTAATTCAGCTGGTAATGTAATATTTCCGATCGCAACATTGATCTCTAATTGTTCGGCTTTAAAGTCTCCGTTATCAACTAAGTAATCGTAATAGGAACTTAGAAATAGATTATAATGGAACGGATCGATAAATCCTTCACTTTGGAAAAAATCAGAGATCTCTAGAGCATGATCGAATAGATATCCAAATAACTTATAATGTTCTGGATCTGCGATATGCGCATTCGTTATTACATAACCATCGGGAGAAATAACAAATCCTGTACCGCTCCATAAATTCGAGATATTCTCTTCGTACATCTCTGCCTGTTTATCAAACACAAATTCATTATCGACAAAAGTGAATTTCGGATAAGGATAACTGAAGTAAGCTTTGTATTCTACAATTACTTTTACAACAGTTGGCTCATTCAAAATTATTGTTGTTTGTTCATCATATGTGGCGTCACAAGTATTGAATGAGAAAAAAAAGAGAATTATGAAAAAAAATAGTATTTTTCGCATTATATGCATCCTTGCTCTAGGGAATGTTTGCTTTCTGCCTTCTAAGGGAAGATAACGATAATTTCCCTCATTTTGAATTTTTCGAAGGTTTTGATGTAGTTCTTCTTCCACACTCTGGACATAATTTGAAATCCTTTCCTAATCGGTAACCACATTTTGGACACGATTGTCTGTAGCGGTATTGTGTTTGGTATAAAATCGATCCTAAAACAACAGCTGCAATAATGATACACAAAATAATGTAGAGCACAGTGGAATCAAGTCTCCATACTGCATCTGCCGATTTATATCTGTTCATTAAAGTACTCTCTTCATTCGAGGTACTTACTATATCGCCACTCCATCTTTGAAATACAAATTTTCTTCCAATCCCCGCATTGACAGGTGAATCAACTGAAATAGTAGCGTATTCTCCTTCATTATACCATCCTGAACCTTGCGGATCACCATATGCAGACCTGACATCCATATAATATTGTGTAATGAACTTAGCTTCAACATCATGGGGTTCATTCATTGTAACAGTTATCGAGAGTGAGTCTGTTAATTTCTTACCATTTACATACCAAGAATCAAAGGAATATCTTGCACCCTCATCGAAATTGATATGCTCTGGAGCTTCTTGAATTATTCTTGTTGCACCCTCATCATACCAATTATCTTCTATATAACCCATCGCTTCAGTAGGTGTACTTTTTGCCAGCAGATGATATTTCACATTGTACTCAGCCGTAGTTACCTTAGGTCTATCCATTGTTAATGTGGCTGATGGAGAGCTTCCCGAATAATCCCCGGACCAATGGTCGAATAAATATTTTGTACCTATATCAGGTTCAACACTTTCTGAGGCATAGATATATGCACTACTTCCCTCATCATACCATCCGCTGCCTTCAACAGGTACACGAGGTGTACTTGATTTTGCATCCAAATAAAATTGATACACCCTAATCCTTCTGTAACTATGACCTATTGCAGTGTATGGATGATAATAATATTCATAATGCGTAGAGTTAATCCAATATAAGTAAGGGTGCCATGAAACATATGGATAATTGTATGCAATACTTTTGTAATAATACCTCTCTGTATCTGAAATGTAATAATATTTAGTTTCCGCCTGACCCGTATCAATAGCCGTTATAATTGAAAATGTTATTGTTGCTGTAAAAAGAAGAAATAGATACATTCTCTTCAATTTTTTTCCCAATTTGGTAAATTCTCTAAGTGATATAATTGTTTTTCTGAATATTGAAAACCAATTACTTTTTAGTTTAGGTTTTTATAACGATATTACGAAATCAAAAAAAAGTAATACTTAAATAAATTTAGACAATTTAAGCAGGAAGTGACATATATGCATATCCCAGATGGCTTTCTCGACATTCCTACCGCTGTTGTCACCTATGCTATTTTCCTTCTTTACGGATACTATGCGATTAGAAAGATAAGAAACTCGCAATTCACTGAATATGTCCCATTTGTTTCTGTTTTGGCAGCGGGAATATTTGCTGTACAGATGCTGAATTGGCCTTTACCAGGAGGTACAAGCTTACATTTCGTTGGTGGTGGTTTGGCTGGCATAATGCTGGGCCCATGGCTCGGTTTTATGGCGATGTTTCTAGTTTTACTTGTTCAAGCCCTTGTATTTCATGATGGTGGGATAACAACACTTGGGGCCAATGTTATTAACATGGCTATTGTACCTGTACTGTTAGGTTATTTCATCTATTGGATTTGTATTTCTAAATTCAAAGCAACTAATTCAAAGAGGTCAATTGGAGCCTTTTTGGGCGGTTGGATAGGAATTGCTATAGCTGGTGCAATAGCAGGATTGCAGATAGGTTATTCACATTCATTCCCTTATGGAGTTTCTATTACATTACCAATAATGGCAGGATGGCATGCAATTCTTGGAATTATAGAAGGTGTGATTACATCATTTGTTATTCTTTACCTTGTTCATAAAGCACCTCATTTAATATTAACAGGAAGGCGTGTCACAAAGTGACCCTCTATAGCAGAGAATTCCTTTTAAAAGCTCTAGTATTGATTGGAATCATAATTTTAATTAGTCCAGTTTTTGGCATAATTCTTTCAGATAGAGTTGCCTTCCATGAACCTTTGGAATTGACCGCTGAAGAACTTGGGCTTCAAGATTCAACTGAAGATCTCAACTGGACACCCTTTCTAGATTACACTATACCCAATTTACTACCTGAAGCCGGATACATTATTACTGGTTTCTTAGGCATTAGTCTAATTCTAATAATAGGAAAAATCTTAGTGAGGGTCCTAAGATAAATTGAGAATTAGCGGTCTTGTACAGAAATTCCTAGAGGGTTTAGCTGAAATTATAGATTCATTGAATTCTGAAAAGGAAATATCTTATTTCAATCCAACTGTTGTATTGACTTCTGCAATAACTCTTACGGGTGTAGCAGCATTTAGCTATGATTTTAAAATTCCTATTTTTATTCTACTATTAAGTTTCATTCTTGTGGCGGTTACACGATCGTCAATAATTTCCTTTACTAAGATCACATTATTCGTCTTAATTTGGGCCACATTAGTGTCACTCCCTTCACTTTTCATAACTCAAGGAGAGATTTTAGCTCAATTCTCTTTTAACGCAATTAAATTAGATATCAGCTTTGAAGGTATCATTATAATGATTACTTTCATTGCAAGGGTAGTATCTGCTGCTGCTATATTCACATCTTTGGCATTTATTATGGGTTGGAGGAAAATGATTGAAGGCTTAGAAGTTCTTAGAGTGCCTAGGGAAATAACATCACTTTTAATCCTTTTGATAATTCAATTACCTTTTCTTTTAAGAGAAGCTTCAAAAATGCTTTCTGCAAGAGAAGCTCGTATTGTAAAGAATGTTGGATTCAAAGATTCATGGAAGGTTTTAGCAACTGTTGTAGGTGACCTATTTATAAGAAGTTATGAGCATGCAATAAGGTTAGATAGAGCTATTAGAGCTAGAAACCTGAAATCTGTTAAGACAATTAAGAACAATGAAATCACTTCTGTAAATGGTCATGACATTGCTTTGTTCTCAATAAGTGTGCTAACTCTAATGTCAAATATCATGGGAATGCTATAGCCAATGTTATTGAATGTTAAGAATATTTTATTCAAATATCCTGGCGGTCAACCGGTATTACAAGGAGCCAGTTTTTCAGCAGATAAAGGTGAAGTGGTTTCCATAATAGGCCCAAATGGCAGTGGAAAAACCACATTACTATTGCTCGCTGCCGGGCTTCTTGAACCTAATAAAGGAGAAGTTCTACTTGAAGAAAGAAACATTAGAGAACAATTGCCTGAAATTCGAAGAAGGATAGGTTTGGTATTTCAGGATCCAGATGATCAACTTTTCAATCCAACAGTACGTGAAGAGATCTTATTTACCCTTCGCCAATTATTTCCAAATTCTAAGGTTGTTAAGGATAAAATTTCTAATATAGCAAAAAAGTTCGAATTGAAATCTGTATTGGATAAGCCACCATATAGGTTAAGTATGGGTGAAAAGCGGATAATATCTTTGGCTTCAATTCTAGCTTATGATCCAGATCTTCTATTACTCGATGAACCTACAGCGAATTTAAGTTCTATACCTATAGACAAAATTGAGAAAATAATAAAAGAAGCAAAGAAATCTGGCAAATCCATAGTCATAGCATCTCACGATGTGGAATTCGTTGCTAAAGTTTCTGATCGAATATATGTTATTGATTCAGGAAAAATGTTAGGAGGAACAGATACTAAATCTATTTTATCGGACAATCATCTCCTATCACTTGCAGATATGAAACCACCGTTGGTTTCTCAGACTCTAAGAGCTTTAGGAGTGAAAAAGCAAAAAATTCCATTGACTATTGATGAACTGAAGGTAAATAAATTAAAATTTAAAAAGCATTAGATTTTCGGAAAAATATCAAAGCGATCGTCGAAATTTTCAATTAAATCATTGCTAAAACAATATATATTAGTTGTACTCTCTATTGAGTAATTACTCAATTAATGGTTATTTGCTATGCTTAGTATATCTAAGTTAAAACTCGGATTAAATCGAAGAGAAACGATGACTGCGCTAGTTTTTGGAGTAATCGCAGGAGTATTAGAATCAATAGCTGGAAGAGCAGATGCTATGCTTACAGGAGGAAGTGGTACGCCCTTAGCATTCATTAACACATACACATGGATCTTAATTTCAGCTGCTTTATTCGGACCCTTAGGTGCAATAATAACAACCGAAGTTCAAGCATTAATAGGATTAATTACTTTCGCAAATCCACTTTCTTGGCTGTGGCCTTTTATCAATCCCATATTCGCTGCTGCAGCAGGTTTAGTCTCCAAAGGTATTTTGAAATTTAAGCCCAAAATCAGTCTTCGCTTAAGGATTTTAGCTATGAGTGTGACGTGCGCAATTTTGGACATTCCATTAACATATGTAGTGGTTGTTATGGCATTGGGTTTTCCATTTGTAAGCTATTTATTTGCTTTGCCAATCTACATATTTCTGCAGTTGATTCCTTCTACTATTCTTGCATATATGATTCTGAAATCAATTTTTAGATCAAAGATATTAGAATATCAAGCTCTAGAATAGTGGGAAATTCTATCGAAAGGCTTATGATTGAGTTTAATATTTTAATGTCTTTCAAATTTTCCAATCAAAGGAGTGAGATGTTGTATGATGCCCGGTTACAGAAGAGGCGACAGAGCGATTATTCATCCAGGAGAGAAATATACTCCTAGGGAAAGGGTATGGAAGATACTTGATCATCAAGAAGCTGATAGAGTACCAGCAGAACTTGGAGGTTGTCTATCATGGATTACAAAACAAGCTTATTTCAGACTTAAGCACATGTTGAATTTGCAAACTTATTTCTTCGAGATAGATTACTGGCCATCAGGAGCTTCATATAATGCATTTTGGTTACCGCCAATAGATGAAGCCATTTATCGACACTATAGAATTGATTTTAGACCTGTTTCTTTGAGGTTTACAAAACCATTTCTGCCGAAGAAAATGTTCCCAGATAATTCATTTATCGATGAATTCGGATTTCATAGAAAAGCTGGTAAAACCTATATGGAGTTCGCTAATCCAGCACCACTGGAATCTGCCGAGGATGTAGATGAAATTGTAAACGATCCATATTGGCCAGAACCAGAGAAGGATTTCTCTGCAAAGGGGCAAGAGAAAAAAGCCAAAAGAATGGACGATGCTGGGTTTGCTGTTTGCATTGTAAATGTAGCTGGAAGCGGAATATTTGAGAACTCATGGATGAGAAGAGGATTCAACAAGTTAATTGAAGATATGTATATGAGACCTAAGATGGCCGAAGCGGTATTTGACATAGTCACTAAACAAGTGTTGCAGTTATATGGTATGATCTTGGATGAGGTGGGTGACTATGTAACTATGGTGGCAACAGGGGATGATCTAGGCGCCCAAACTACAGCCCTTCTGAGACCTGAGATTTATAGAAAATATTTAAAGCCACTACATAAGCAACTTTTTGACCTTATACATAAGAAGACAAAAGGGAAAGTATACTATCATAGTTGCGGAAATATGGCTTCGTTCATTCCTGATCTTATTGAGATAGGTGTAGATGTTTTAAATCCTGTACAGCCAGAATGTCCTGATATGGATCTAGCAACACTAAAAGAGAAATATGGTGACAAAATCACATTCTGTGGTGGTATTGGATCGCAAAGTATTCTCCCAAGAGGAACAGTTGAAGATGTAGAGAATGAAGTTAAACGAGCCTTAAAAGCTGGCGCTACTGGAGGGGGATATATCGTAGCACCTGGACATATAATTCAGCCAGATGTTCCACCATGGAATATTGAAGCATTGTATTCTGCTGTAATAAAACACGGTTGCTATCCGATTAATCTATAAAATTGTTAATTGGACAAGCGCGCGCGCTAAATTAAATCTTCAAAATTTTTCCTTCAGTTCTAATCCTTACACCAAGCTCTTTAACTACCTTTCCTATTGAAAATGCTTTTGCACCATGTTTTTCAGAGGTTGAAACTACATCATCCGCAATTTCCTTTGGAACAATAATGCACATGCCAATGCCCATGTTAAAAGTCTTATACATCTCTTTATCTGTTATTTTTCCTACTTTTTGGATTAGATCAAAAATTGATCTTGATCTTTTAAGTTCAAAATTAAATCCCACAGTTGAATATTTTTCAAATCTTTTCAACTTTCCAAATGCACCGCCAGTAATATGGGCAATTCCGTGAACTTCGAAATCCTTTAACATAGAAAGAACTTCATTAGAATAGATTTTGGTCGGTCTTAGTAACTCTTCACCTAAAGCGCTATCTAATCCATCAGGTTTGTAGTCTAAACTTAATTTACCTTGATCGAGCAATACTTTCCTTGCAAGTGTTAATCCATTACTATGAATCCCACTACTTTCAAGTCCAATTATAACATCTCCTACTTTGATATCTTTGCCATCAATTATCTTATCTTTATCCACAACACCCGTACATAATGCAGCGAGATCGAATCCAAGCCCCGGTTCTGCACCTTTTATTACGTCTGGCATCACAGCAGTTTCCCCTCCAACGATCGAGATTTTAGCTTTTTTTGCCCCCTCTACTAATCCCTTAATTATCTCATTTATCATACTCCCATTAATTTTCTCAACAGCAAGGTAATCTATTAGTGCTACAGGTTCCGCTCCAAGGCAAATGAGGTCATTGACACACATTGCTATACAATCGATTCCGATGGTATCAAATTTTTTCATCAATTGAGATATCAGAACTTTAGTTCCACAACCATCACTATGAAGTGCTAATGCTTTTCCATTTCTGATATCTATTAGAGAAGCATAATGCCCAAATTTACCTAGGACTTGACCAAATTTGTTATCTCTAAATTTGAAAGTCTCTTCAATAATTGAACCTATTTCATTTTGAGCTTTCTTGACCTTTTTTACGTCTACTCCAGCTTTAGCGTAAGACCAGCTCAAAATCTAATTTTCCTTCTTTATATTATTTCTTAGATAGAGATAGAATTCTGTGAGCTAAGATCGCAGCATTCTCTCCGTTGTCTATACCAACACAGGCTACTGGAACACCCTTCGGCATCTGAACTATTGAAAGTAATGCATCTAAGCCTCCAATTTTTGAACTCACAGGCACTCCAATTACGGGTTTAGGGGTGATTGACGCTATTACGCCCGGTAGATGAGCAGCCAAACCCGCTATCGCTATAAAAATCTCCACATTAGAACTTTTTACATATTTTGCTAGTTCATCTGGATTTCTATGTGCCGAAAGAATCTCCGCTTCATATGAGATCTTAAACTCATCAAGTTTATTTGTGACTTTATCAGCAATTTTTTGATCGCTTTTACTTCCCATAATAACAGCTACTAAAGGCATCTTTTTCATTTCCTTCCCTTATCATTGAATGATTAAAATCCTAATCATCTTCCCAATATCGAATTCTCTTTTTTCTAATCTTATTTTTAAGTCTATCAGAGAGCTCTTGAGCTTTGGATGACGGGTATTTATCCATTAGACAGCCAAGACAAAGGTCTTCTTTAGGCATTCCTATAGCATCAATAAGACCATCGATCTTTTGATAACCTAAAGTATCAGATTTTATCCCCTTTCTGATCTCCTCTACCTTCTTATATGCCGCTATTAGTTCATCATGAGTAGCGATATCTATACCGTAGAAACAGGGAGATACAATAGGAGGACAAGTAACTCTAACATGGACTTCTCTAGCACCGGCTTTTCTTATCATGTTTACTATATTTCTCAATGTAGTTCCACGAACGATACTGTCATCAACTAATAGAACTTTTTTATCACTGAGAACGGTCTTCAATGGATTCAGCTTAATCTTAACTGCACCGTCTCTCTGTTTCTGCTCTGGCATTATGAAAGTCCTCTGTACATACCTATTCTTTATAAGTCCCTCAGCAACAGGTATGCCGCTTTCATGAGATAGACCTTCTGCAGCAGTTCTAGAAGTATCGGGAACAGGTATAATGACATCTGCATCGGTTTTGTAAGTTCTTGCTAGATTTACTCCCAACTTATATCTTACTCTGTAAACGCTCCTGCCATCTATGATCGAATCAGCCCTACTGAAATAGACGTATTCAAACATGCAATGTGCTCTTGTAGTATATGAAGCGTATCTCTTTCTTTGAACTCCATTTTCGTCTGCTATAACCATCTCACCAGGTTGGATATCTCTTGAAAGGTCTATGTTATTTATATCCAGAGCAATACTCTCTGAGGAGAAAGCTATAATTTTCTCGGCTTCACCCTCACATAAAGGTCTAAAACCATAAGGATCTCTAATGGCAACTACCTTTCCATCATTTGTTAATAAGACTAATGAGAATGCCCCTTCAAGCTGATTTACAGAGTTTCTAATAGCCTCGAATAAATCTCCTGTTGATTCTCTTTCTTTGGCTAATAGAGCGAGTATTAGCTCAGAATCGCTCTTTGTCCTGAGTTTACTTCCTGCTTTAGTAAGTTGACTTCTTAGTTGAATGTTGTTGATGAGATTTCCATTATGGGCAATAGATAATGATCTATTGGAAATTGGCTGTGCGTTATATAGCGTGGAATTGCCAGCTGTTGAATATCTAACATGCCCAATACCCGCTTTACTCTTATACTTTTTCATATTTGTCAGTAGTTTCTCATTAATCAACCCGTATACTTTTCCGGTCTTGATTCCAGATTTCTCGTATAGAGATATTCCTGCTGATTCTTGCCCTCGATGATGTAGTGTCATCAATCCAAGATAGATATTAAAAACAACATTTTTACCCTGGTAATCATAAACACCAAATACTCCACAACATTCTCGCATTCTTCTTAACCTCTTTTTAAGGTTGGACTTACAAATCTCGGGATGGCTTCTTCCCAACATTTTTTCATTTTATCCACTTCACATTTTGCTATGATTTTTTTCTTGTACTTAAAAGAAAGAGAGTTGGTTTCGGTTACTTCTCCTATCTCTGCTGCAGGAACATTATTCTTTCTGCATAATTTGATGATATTATTGACATCCTCTTTCTTTGAGGTAACGATGAATCTAGCATGTGATTCTGAAAACATAAGTTCATCTATCGACGCACTTGCTTTGGGTAACTGATCTAAATTTAACTCCGCTCCAAACTCACCATTTATGGCCATCGTAGCCAAAGCAATAGCTAAACCACCTTTGGAACAATCATGAGCAGAATTTATATAACCATTTTGAATTAAAGTCTGAACAGCTCTTATCGATGATTTTTCTTTTTCTGGAGTGGTCCTTGGTACCCTTCCTCCAATCCCTTTAAATCTTAGGTAATATTGAGAACCCCCCATCTCTGGAAATGTTTTGCCAACTGCAATTATTGAATCTCCCTCTTCCTTGAAATTGAGTTTAGTTATCCAATCTAGATTTCCTATAAGTCCAATGGATACAATAACAATTGTGGGCTTAACAGCATTTCTAGTTCTATCATCTTCATTGTAGAAGCTTACATTTCCACCTACACAGGGAATTTCTAACCCCGTCAACATATATACTAATCCATCGATAGATTTCTCAAATTGCCAATAGATCTCTGGATCTTCTGGATTCCCAAAGTTACAGCAATCAACTATTGCTATTGGTTCTGAACCAACCGCAACAAGATTTCTAATGGATTCAGCCACAGCTCCAGCATGACCGTAGAATGGATCCAAATATGAATGAAAGCTATTACAATCCGATTTAATCGCTATTGCTTTATTCTTTCCCAATAATCTTAATACAGCCGCATCGCCATCTCCGGGCTTGTTAATAGTCCTAACTCCAACCTCGTGATCATATTGCCTGAAGACAAATTCTTTAGAAGCAATATTTGGGGTCTTTAGTAGTGTGTAAACCGCTAATGATATATCTTTGGGTTTATTTTTGATCCCGTCCTTGTTCGATATCTCCTTTAGGTAACCAGGTTTTCTACTTTTTCTTTTAATCGCTGGAGCATCAGTCAGTATTTCAGGTGGAATAGAGACTACAATACTTCCATCTTTTTTGACTATGATTCTACAAGTATCGGTTACTCTTCCTATAACCGAGTAAGGAATTTCCCATTTTTTAAAAATATTTAGGATCTTATTCAAACCTTCAGGCATAATAGCAAATAGCATTCTCTCCTGAGATTCAGATATCATGATCTCATAGGGCGTCATTTCGCCCTCTCTGACGTGTATTTTGTCTATATCTATCTCTACCCCAACGCCTCCCTTACTCGACATCTCAGAAAGGCCACATGTTAGTCCCCCCCCTCCAAGATCTTTAAGTCCTCTTACATATCCTGTCTTAAGAGCTTCTAATGTCGCTTCAATTACCACCTTCTTTGTAAACGGATCACCAACTTGAACTGATGGTCTATCTTCCTCTGATCCATCACTTATTACTTTAGAAGCAAAAGTCACTCCATGAATTCCATCTCGACCAGTTGATCCACCTAATAGAACTATATTATCACCAGGGTTCTCCATACGTCCTAAAACAATATTCTCTTTTCTACCTATCCCTACACATGCAACATTAACTAAGCAGTTACTCTCAAAGCTTTCGTCAAACTCTATCTCTCCAGCAACGGTAGGTATACCGCAGCAATTACCGTAATCCGCTATTCCTCTAACAACATTTAGAAATAACCATCGGTTGTGTCCCTTTCTTAACTCACCGAATCTTAAAGAATCAAGTAAACCAATGGGTCTGCAATTTGTACATAGTATATCTCTTATTATTCCACCTATGCCTGTCGCAGCTCCATTATAAGGTTCGATCGCAGATGGATGATTATGGCTCTCTATCTTGAATGCAGCTACATCTCCATCTCTAAGATCTACTATACCTGAATCATAGCCGGGTCCCACTATTACCCTCTTGCCCTTTGTCGGGAGCTTTTTCAAAACAAGCTTACTACTTTTGTAAGAGCAATGCTCCGACCACATAACATCTATCATACCCAGTTCAACTGAGTTGGGTTTCCTTCCTAACATCTTCTCAGCTTGATTAAGCTCTTCCTCCGAGAGATTTATGTTGATGTTAGTAGGACTTAACAAAAGATTCACCCCATTAATGGTTGATGTAATTTAACATAGATTCGAAAACCAATAAACCGTCATCACTTCCATAAGGATTAATTGAAGGTTCCGAAGCCCTCTCTGGATGGGGCATAAGTCCAACAATATTGCCATCTAGATTACAGATACCAGCAATGTTATCCAATGAACCATTTGGATTCGAATTGATCTCTTCTCCCTTTTCATTAACGTACTTGAAGACTATCTGATCATTCTCATACAATTTCTTCAAATCATTATTTTTATTCACATATCTGCCTTCTGAATGAGCTATTGGAATATGCAAAAGACCACCTTCTGGAATCAATTTGGTCGCTGATGTTCTTGACGAGCAAACCCGAAGATTGACCCATTTACAGACAAATCTAAGACAATCATTCCTAAGAAGAGCCCCAGGCAAGACTCCTGCTTCAACAAGTATCTGAAAACCATTACATATACCTAATACTACCTTGCCCTCTTGAGACATTTCCTTGACTTCATTTAAAGAAGGACTATGGGCTGCAATTGCACCTGCCCTTAAATAATCACCATACGAAAAACCTCCAGGTAGGATGGCTGCATCAAATTCGCTTTGATTGAAATTTCTATGCCATACTAGTTCGGTTTCTATCCCAACAAGATTTCTCAAAACGTGTATTACATCATAATCACAATTGGACCCAGGGTACTGTATTACTGCTAGTTTCATTGAGAATTTCCTCGTGCAGTTACTTGTAATGAATGAACGACAGGATTGTAAATCCTCAAATCATTGCATAGGTCCTGTACCAATTTCTTAGCATCTTTTGAAGTTTTAGTGTTCACTATAAATCTCAGATATTTGCCTGATCTCACACTCTGAATCTGGTCATAACCACTCTTATTTACAAGTTCTCGATAGATAGTCTCTCCTTCGGGATCTTTTGCTAATTTTTTATTTTCAATTATAACCTCTACAACATAATCACATGCTTTTGTCATCAGGAAATAACCTACGATATAATTCTTCATAAGTCTCTTTTACTTCATTCATGGATGAATTCTGTCGATAGACATCCTTGTCTAATATTTCTCCTGTATCTATATCCCATAACCTCATGCAGTCAGAGTTCAACTCATCTCCAAGAATTATTTGATTTTTGGAGTCCCTTCCAAATTCCAATTTGAAATCGACTAGTTTCAGATTCTTATCCAAGAAGAAATCAAAAAGTACTTTGTTTACCCGTCTGGTAATTTTCTTCATCTCAGCAACTTCATCCTCTGATGCAAGATCTAGTAATACCAAATGGTCCTCTACTAACATGGGATCATGTAGAGCATCATCTTTTAGATAGAATTCAACAATTGGGAATTTCAGCTTTTGTCCTTTCTTGAACATAGAAAATCTAGAAAGAAAATGTCCTGCAGCGATATTTCTACAGACTACTTCTAAAGGCATCATTTTAAGTTTTTTAACCAGAATGGAATTTGAATCTAAGGATTCAATCAAATGTGTCTTAATCCCACACTTCTCAAGCAATTCAAATAATTTAACCGAGATAGTCGCATTGATTTTGCCCTTTCCCTCTAGCAGATCATGTTTTTCTCCGTCTAGTGCTGTAATATCGTCTTTGAACTTCAATAAGTAAGCATCAGAGCGATCAGAAGAATAAACGATTTTAGTTTTTCCTTCATTAATTCTCTCTTTCTCCAATCACTCGACCTCTAAAAAAAGTAATCGCTATAATATTTGGCTGAACTGAGTATATTAAAATTCTTTAACAAAAATCTGACTTAATTGATCTTAGGAATTAACAAAATATTGTCAATGAATATGGGTAACCTGTAAAAAGAATAGAAATTAGTTTAAATTTGGTAACAATGAAGGGGGATTAGCAGAATAGATTATTCTCTGCCAGCTAGAACATCATCAAGCGAAGGAAATGAAGGATCGGCACCAGTCGATTTAATTCTACCGGTCGGACAAACATCATGACAGTAAGTACATACAGCGCATATATCTTTTTTTTCAGGGAATTCAACTATTTGCCTTTCCACACCTCTGCCTACAAAACCTATGACGCTGTCCCAAGTAGCTTCAGTACAACGACGTACACATAATCCGCAAAGAATACATTTTGTAGGTTTGAATGTAATTCTCGAAGCAAACTTAGAAAGATCTGCATTATATTCACTTGCTAATGACCGCATTTCACCAGTTACATTTTCTCCAGAGGTCACTGCAGCTAATTCTAAAATAGCCTTTCTAATTCTGTCAATTTTTTCAGATCTGGTCTTTACCTTTAATCCTTCTTCAATTGGATAGCAACAAGCAGCTACTATACGTGTTCTCCCTTTTCTTTCAATCTCTACACTACAAATGCGGCACGCACCAAAAGGTTCTAATTCCTCATGATGACAGAGATTGGGAATATCTATATTTAGTTGGTTAGCTGCTTCAAGAATAGTAATTCCTTCTTTAACCTTTATTTTTTTTCCATCGATCTCTATTGTTATGGAATTCACCATTTCATTTACCCTTCTTTCTTATCGGTTTCGTACCATTAGGCGGGAGTGGAGGAACTGGTCTTCCAGAGATTCTTTCTACAGCATTGAAATTGCAGATATCATAACAAGCTCCACATTTTGTGCACTTTTCCTGCTCGATCCAGTGAACCTGATCTTTATCACCATGAATAGCATTTACTGGACATTCTTTTAAGCATAAAAGGCAGGCTTGGCACTTTTTGGGCTCAATATAATAATTAATTAATGCTTTACATGCTTTGGCTGGACATTTTTTTTCTTTTATATGTTGTTCCCATTCATCTTTGAAATATTCCAAAGATGTTAACACAGGATTAGCTGCAGTACTTCCCAAAGCACATAAGGAAGCCTCCTTGATTGTTTCTGAAAGATCATTAATAATCTGAGTGTCTTCTTTTTTTCCCCCTCCTCTGCATATATCATCCAATATGCTTGATAGTACCTTTAAACCATCTCGACAAGGAATACACTTACCACACGATTCTTCGAGTAGAAAATCTACAAAATATTTGGCCACGTCTACCATGCATGTATCTTCATCCATTACGACCATCCCTCCAGAACCCATCATCGAACCTATTTTATCTAATTCATCAAAATCAACTGGCAGCTTAAGATATTTCTTAGGGATGAATCCTCCTGAAGGACCACCAGTCTGAATAGCCTTGAATTCTTTATCTTCCTTAATGCCTCCGCCGATTTTGTATACCAAATCTTGGAGTGTTATTCCCATAGGGACTTCTACTAGTCCGGTATTTTTTACTTTTCCGACAAGTGAAAAAATTTTGGTTCCACTACTTCCTTTGGTTCCTATTCCCCTAAACCATTTTGCCCCATTGAGGATTATTAGGGGAACATTAGCCCATGTTTCAACATTGTTAAGACAACTGGGTCTATTCCATATCCCCTTAACTGCTGTATGAACGTATTTTGGTCTAGGTTCGCCAACTTTTCCTTCAATTGCTGTCATAAGGGCGCTTGATTCTCCTGAAACGAAAGCACCTGCTCCTCTGTGAATTCTGACATTAAAACTGAATTCTGAACCTAGAATATTCTTACCAAGAAATCCCAATCCCTCTGCCTGCCTTACTGCCAAAGAAATGTTTTCTAAAGCTAGAGGATATTCTTCTCTAACATATATGAAACCTTGTTGCGATCCTATTGCGATAGCTCCTATGATGAGCCCTTCGAGTATACTGTGAGGATTACCTTCCATTAATGCTCTATCCATGAAAGCTCCTGGATCTCCTTCATCACAATTTACGATAACATATTTTGGATCTTCTGGAGCTTCTTTAGTTGTTTGCCATTTTGTACCTGTTGGGAAACCGCCTCCTCCCCTACCTCGAAGATTTGAGGTCTTTATCTCTGAAATTATATCCTCTGGTTTCATTTTGAATAGGCATTTTGTTAATGCACTATAACCGCCCTGAGCGATGTAGTCTTCAATCTTTTTTGGATCAAATAAAGCATTCTTTTCAAGTAGTGGTCTAAGTTGATATTTATAGAACGGTATATCCTTAAGATTTTTAACAGTTCTACCAGTATTTGGATCTTTATATAATAAGCGTTCGATGATTTTCTTTCCAATGATCGTTTTTTCAATTATCTCAGATGCATCTTCAGTTTTTATTCGAAAGTAACAGATCTCTTCAGGATATATAATCGCCATTGGCCCTTCTTCACATGAACCTAAACATCCAGTTTCCCGAATCTCTACTTTTTCTATTAGATTTCTCCGTGTTATATCATTTTTAAGAGCTTTTACTATTTCTGGGACTCCAAGGGCTATGCAGCCACTACCTACACAGATGGCTATGGTTGGTTTATTGGGATCTTTCTTAGCTTTTATCTCATTTCTAAGTTTTTCAAGTTCTTCTAATGATTTAATGCGCCTTTTCACAAGCCATGCACCTATTTATATTTTGACAAGATCCTTTCAATATCGAAAGATTTTAGATTCCCATGATATTCATCGTCCACTGTAATCACTGGACCAAGAGCACAACATCCTATACAATTAACTGTCTCTATAGTAAACCTTCCATCTGAGGTAGTTTCATTGTTTTTAACTCCTAGAGAACTCTCTAATATATCCAGTATCAATTGGGAACCTCGGACTTTGCAAGAAGTCCCCATACATACCCTAATTAAGTGTCTACCTCGTGGGGCAACAGTAAAGGATTTGTAGAATGTCGCTGCTTGATAAACCTGAGAAAGAGGGACTTTGAGTTGCTTACTCAGTTCTATTAACATTTCTTTGGGAAGCCATTTAAAATTCTCTTGCAGCTTTAAGAGAATTTGTATTAGCATGCTCTCGTCGTAATTATACTCTTTTACGAATCCATCTACAATTCCTGCTATTCCTTTTAATTTGAAAGGTCTGTTTTTAACAGCATACCTATTTTTTATTTTTAAATCCATTTTTCTTTTATGCAATTCATCTACTTGTTCTGTAGTAATCCTAACTTTATATCTACAATTTGGGCAAGTAGCGTAGTGTTCTTTTATCCCCTCATAATCCCATTTATAATCACAATGCCTACATTTTAGAAGTACCATTTAGACCATCCACTTACCTACCTACCTAACAAGCAATTTGAAATAAATCTCTTATCTTGTATATTAGTATGTTCACCATTTCAAGCTAAAGGTATGAAATCTTAAAACTAGATCTTTAGATCATAGAATGTACATTAAGGGTATTAATATGGGTCAAATTATTGTAAATCCAGGTAATAAGGAGGCTGCACTTGAAAAAGGTAGGAATCTTCTTTCATACCTTCAGGAAGCTGGTGTAAACATCAATGCTTCTTGTGGCGGCATCGGCATATGTAGAGGATGTTTAGTAAATGTTATAGACAACGAATGTTTGAATCAGTTGACTGATATTGAAAAAAAATCGATTAGATTACCTGGGGAAAGACTTGCATGTCAGGCCAAGATAGTGAATGAAAATGGGTCTGTTGTTGTTGAAGTTCCAACTATTGCAAAATATAAAATCTTAGAGAAAGGAATTAGCAAAAAAATCAAGCTTAATCCATATGTTACAAAAGAAAAATCACCTGTTGGTGAGAAAGTGTGTTGGAAAAATATAGAGATTGGTAATTACGAAGGCGAGATGTATGGAATTGCCCTCGATATAGGAACGACAACCATTTCAATGTATTGGGTAGATTTTGAAACTGGAGAAGAACATTTTATCTCATCTATTTTGAATCCCCAAATTGGCTATGGGGATAATATCATAGACAGAATAAAATACGCTATGGTTAGCAGTCAGAGCCATCTAGAAAAAGCGATAAGAGAAGGTATTAATGAGATGATTAGGGAAGGCCCTATAGACACTAACCACATATATGAAATGACCGTCGTCGGTAATACCGCCATGAGAGATATTTTCATAGGCCACTCGGTTAAGAAGCTTGGTCTAGCTCCCTTTGAGCCAATTAGTAAAAATGCATTTAACAGGAACGCATCTAAGATGGATTTAGTAATTAATCCAAAGGCAAATGTATACGCTCTCCCATTGATCGGTCACTTTGTTGGCGCTGACGCCCTTGGGGTTGTCCTTTCAACTGAAATGTATGAAAGCAATAAGATAACCATGGCAATAGATATTGGTACAAATACTGAGATAGTCCTAGGAAACCGAGACAGACTCTTCGCAACATCTTGCGCATCTGGACCTGCTTTTGAAGGTTCTGGAATAAAATGTGGAACTGGAGCCATAGAAGGAGCCATCCAGAGAATTGAGATAGATAACGATCTAAAGTCCCACTGCGAAACTATTGGAGATGTAAATCCTGTTGGAATATGTGGTTCTGGATTAATCGATCTGCTAGCTCAAATGTTGGATAAAAAAATTATTGATTGGAGAGGAAAATTTGCTGATGAAAGGAAAGAGTATATAGTCGCCAAGACTACAGATGGCGTTAATATATCCCTCGATGGTAGGGACATAGACAATCTGAAATTGGCAAAATCAGCAATATCTGTTGGTACAAAGGTCCTAATGAACAAATATGATATAGGTCGTAACGACATCGAGACTTTGTACTTGGCTGGAGCTTTTGGAAATTATATAAATCCTGTTCATGCTATCAAAATTGGAATGCTTCCCGACATTCCTTTAAATAGGATTTCAAAAGTTGGGAATGCGGCAATCGAAGGTTCAAGACAAGCATTAATTTCCAAGGATAAGAGATCTGAGGCTGAAAGAATATCAAAAAAGATTAAGCATGTAAGTTTAGAACTTGAGAAAGATTTTCAAGAAAGATTTGTTGAAGAACTTACATTTAATAATTATAGAAAGGAAGACTAGCTACCCATTATTCTCAATTCATCATTTTTTCTATGAATCTTTTTCTCCTCTATCAGTTCTTCGAGATATAGGTAGAATGTTCTGCTGGCATCACATGCTTTTTCAGGATTTTTCCAATTTCCAGGACCATCAACAATATTCTCCTCCAATTTCTTCACATCAATACTTTTTGAGGCCGCAATTTTTTTCAGAATAATTTCTTTTGTTGTTGGTAGATTGCATGCTTCAAAGATGGCATCTTTTAAGAGATCACCCGCCTCCTGCATTAAGGGGCATACAGGATCCATTTCGGCTAGACAAGAATATTCTGAGTCCTCATTTTGATGCTCTTCATATATTTTCTTAAGAAAAATATTTCGATCCTTATAAGAGAAATTCACCAGCTTTTTGCCCACCATGGAAGCGCTGCCTCCTGGGCTATCTCTTAACACTCTTACTTCTTTAATCACTTTATTACTCTCGTCTAATTTAATCTCAAATTTTGGTCTACCAAATCTTTTAGCAAACTCATTGATGAACTCATTCTCGCTTTTGTCAAGTGTACAAAATGGTTCTGGGAACTCTACATGAATCTTCTTTGATTTTAAATCATCTAATATGGTCTTCTTTGCTTCAGGTCCCATCTTTCTGTCATCTATGGGATAAAGAACAGCTTTGGTTCCAAGTTTTTCAGCTATAAAAGGTATAAGATCACCCAATTTAGAGTGGATTCCTAAAACTAGCAAAAGATCACATTCAATTATCGGCAAATCCTTCGGTAAATATTTTTCAGGCTCTTCCCATAATTTTACCCAGATATTGGATTCGGAAGCATGTTCTTCTTTTATAGTTTCAGGTTTGAGCTCATACGCATTGACAATCTTATCAGCAAAACCTTTCGATGCGATATTGTTGATCATCTGTTCTCCAAAGGGACCACAGTAAATCACATAGATCTTCAACTGTTCATACTCTCACAAGGGATAAGCATTTCTTCAATCCATCGATACTATCTTTCCCATAAGCATCAGCATCGATTTCTCTAGCGAATTCCTCAGTTACTGCACCCCCACCAATGATTACCTTAATTTTTTCTCGTAGATTCTGCTTCTTCAATTCCTCAATAACTTCCTTCATATACGGAACTGTCGATGACAAGAGAGCAGATAGACCGAGGATTTTTGGTTTATTCTTTTTTAATACCTCTACAAAAGTGACCTTATCAACATCAACACCAAGATCAGTTACCTCAAAACCATTCGATTCAAGCATTATTGCAAATATGATCTTGCCTATATCATGAATATCCCCTTTTACAGTACCAATTACAGCTTTACTAATTGGTTTTTCAGTCTTCTTAAAATAGGATTTGAGTACCTCTATTGCTATCTTCATATTTCTACCAGAGACTATTAAGTCGGATGTGAAATATCTTTGAAAATCTTCATCTTCAAAACCTCTTCCTATCTCATCCAAACCTAAAGAAAGCTCCTTGAAAATATCGTTGGGTTTAAAACCTTCGTTAATTTTTTGTGAACAATAATTTTCAATCTTTTTTCCCTTAAAATCAAGTAAAGCCTCTAGAATCTCTTCGATCTGTCTCTTACTAGACATATTTTCATTCACTTCAAAGTCTTAGCACTACGAATTAGTTAAGGCCTTATGAACGGCTCCTTTAATTATGTATGCCGCTACATGAATTAAATGTTCACCGCACTCTGGATCTTTAGTTCTCGATGCAAGGCAAGGATAAGTTTGAATAAGAAGGCTTGCTTTACTCTCGGCTTTATTATCACTTAAACCTTTAAGCTTTTCAGTAACAAAATGCGTTGCACCACATGGGACACCTCGTAATACTTGGATTCCTTTAATGATGCCTTTCTCTGAAGTAATTTTTAACTTAGGAGCTCCAAACCTTTCAGCAAAGCCGTCGATGATTTCATTTTTTGAATTTGAATTCATTGAACAGAACGGTCTTGGAAATGAAAAGGCAACGCCAAGCTGTTTCAATTCATCCGAAACCTGTTTCCTCAATCCTGGTGGATTCCAATTTGAATTATCAACAGGAGCAACAATCGCTTTAGCTCCAGATTTTTTTACTAAATCAGGCAAAAGTGAAATAATCGCTGGGTTTTCCCCTAAGGAGATTAAAAGATCACATTTCGGGAACTGTTTTGGTAGTAATCTATCTTCCTTATCAATGATTAAAGGAAGTTCGTTTGGAAATTTATGAACATAGAATTCCCAATTTTTTGGGCTTTTTTCTTTTAGATTTTCTACGATTCTCTGCCCATACCAGCCTTGAATTAAAATGCATATGCGAATCTTTTGCTGATAGAACAAATTATTTAACCACCATGCTCAAAGATGTGAGCTTGTTATTGAAACTCCTTTTCAATAAAATCTTTGAGCTCCTCTATTGCCTTTACAGCGTTTGAATTCGATGCAAAATCTATTGGAGCTATGGCCATATTGTCTGCTTTAAGGATTTTTTCATCAAAAGGTACAGAACCTATTATTTTAATGTCATGTGGTTTGAGATTTTCCTCTATGAAGTTCATATCTTCCTTTTTCATAATTTTATTTGCTATAGCAAATATTTTCTTTATACCTATGTCTTCTGCTAAATCACTGATCTTTTTACAAGTTGCTATCGATTGTTTTCCAGGTTCAACAACACACACTAGAATCTCGAATCCCTTAATCGTAGCTCGACCTAAATGTTCTAAACCTGCTTCTGTATCCATAATAACTACATCTTTTCGTTCCAACATCAAATGTCGTATTAATGCGTGAATTAGCGAATTTGCATTGCACATGCATCCAGATCCACCAGAACGCACAGTTCCCATTACTAGAAGTAGGACACCCTCCGGTCCTTTAACTCCGTATTTCTCTGCAATATCTTTAACAGTAGGTGTAAGACTATAAACTGGCCCGGTTCCGACTCTCTCCTCAATGAGTTCCTTATTTTCGCTGATGGGGATTATTTTGGATGCCATCTCAGATTTTATACCCAGAGCATATGAGAGATTCATGGCTGGATCGATGTCTATTGCCAAGATATCAAAACCATCACGGGCTAGTAATCGTGCTAATGTACCAGCGATAAATGTCTTACCGACACCGCCTTTTCCAGTAATAGCAATCTTCATGACTATCCTCAGGTCGACCATCTATTTCTGAGCTACTTTTTTCTCCTGCCATTTCTCGTGAAGAAAAGCTGGAATGCTAGAAGAATCTAAAGGTCCTACAATTACATCCCATCCACTTGCTTCCTCGATCTCACCACTTATTCTGGCAGCTCTTCCAGGTATTATCAGCTTTTTATGTTTGACCTTCGTTTCTATGCTAGTTGATTTTATAGCTTCTCCAACTTTATCTGCGGTGAGTTTCCTTCCTGCAACAGCACTTTCAACAGAGTTACCTTCACTATCAATAACAATCAGATAACAATCAGTCTTCTCTATGTCTGATGCAACTGTAAAATACGTAAGAGCAAAGTTTGAAGTCATAAGCACTGGTGAACTCTCATTTGGTTTTCCAAAGGTTCTTAATCCAGCTTTTACTGATATAGGCTTTCTAGGATCTGTATACAAATTATCTCTTAAGATAATTAATGGTAATAATACCCACCCTTCAAGACTATGCAAAACTAAGATATCGACATATCTTGTTAAAAGCATTGAGGCAAGGTAAGACTCATCCCACATTTTGCTATCAGATGATTCTTTATCATTTGTCCATGCAGTAATTGGAGTTCCAATCAATGGAAAACCTAACAATTCATCCCCCATCTTACAAGATAAACGACGAAGCATTGTTAAATTGTTGATAGTAATATCAAGTCCATTATCAGGAAAACTTCCTGGATCGAGTACTAGATCCTCAATTCCATATCCAATCAAAGTTTTTGTGAGTGATTTGATTACTTTGAGATCATTAGGGGCAGATACAACCATAGAACAATTATATGCTAGTGCTAAATCAGCCATCTCACGCCAGTTCTCTCGTGTAGCTGCAAAAATAAGAGGCCTCTTTCCTTTACAAGCTTCAAGACCTGCTTTCATAATTTCTGGATTGAGAGAACATAATACTATGGGAAGTTTTGTGACTTTCAAAACTTCTTTTACAGCGTTTGCAAATTTTTCAGGCTGGTTTGAAACTGATCTTATTGCTACTAAATCGAGTTTTAGATCGTGACCGATATATTGATATATAAAATCTTGAATCTGCCTAGCTCTTGCAGATATTTCCTCATTATTCAGATCATCTGGGATATCAATGGCTATTGCTGTTGGATTGTAATAAGTAAATTCGTGGCGATACATCACGAATTCTCCACCGATAGTGACAACATTCTCACCCGCACCTATTTTGACTGCTTTGACCGGTGGTTTGAGCATCTCCCAAAGGAGATGATAATTCCTCTTGTACTTATCCTCATCTATTAATGGAGTGCATTTTTCTAAAACGAGCTCACGATTTACTACTTTTGTAGCGAAAGCCATACAATTTTCTTCACCACATATTTTACAATTGGTCCTGGGTAAAAGTTTGTATACATCTAACGGACTAATCTCCTTGATACTAACCTTCTTGACTATTCTTTCTGTCATGTTTCATCCCAAATTTTTAGTTACCCAATTTGACGCGATTTCAGGCTTCAGAATTTTTGAATGACTCGTAAGGTTTTCAATGACATTTTTTACCGTTTTTACAGCACTTGGATGCATCATCATGAAATAATCTACACCGGCTAATAGAAGAGTTAATGCAGTAACAGTTTCCCAGATAGGTCCACGTAATTCTCTTGGACCCCATATAGGATCCATCTTCATCCAGGCTTCTCTAGCAGCCCAAGCATTAGTAGTTCCAGACGAGAGTGGATTTTGTAGTTGTGCATCTCCCATTAGGCCTGCTATACGAGTTCGTTCCATTACTGTGAATGCGTAATCAAGACCATAACCTAAAGCAGCAGTCGTTGTATCAATAACGACTTTATTTCGTGGAAGAAAACCGAACAGCTTTCTATTCAATTCTTTAGCATCTTCCAGATTCATCGAAGTGAATGCAATAATTGTATGGCCGTGATCATTAACAATATCAGCCATCTTTTCTACATTCATATCTAGAGTCACAGAGTTTATGAGGATGTTTTCCCCTTCCGCCACTTCTGCAATCTTATCAAAAACTTTTAGATCCTTCTCTGGATCTCCACATCCACCAACAGCTATTGGAACATCAACAGCTTGGAGTACATTCTCAACGGTTTTAGCTGCATCCTTGGGCTTGGTATCTTTTATTAAAGGATCTATACTTATAAGATGAAGATTTACCATTTCTGCTCCGAATTTATCGACTGAAAGTTTTGCCCATGCGGAAGGGTCTTCTAGGACATCTTCAACTTCCTTTTTAACCGGTTTAGCTAACGGAATCTTGGTATCGAATACATCAAAAGAAATAACCGGTTTGTGAGTCATTTTCGATTCAAAATTGTAGAATGGCAGAGTAGTTTCTCCACCAATTAAAAATGATTTGCTCCGACTTCCACCTTCTTTTTTAGTAGCTCCAAGTTTAACTTCCAATATTTTGCCTGGGTAAGTCATAAATGGAGGTTTGAATTCTGCCTCTAGCATTCTAGTTGGTTTTTCTTCAACCCCAACTCTTGGGGATACTGTAACTTTTCCAGCACCTGGTTGAATCCAGAGTTCCAACTCACCAACTTCGAGTTCTACGTCCTCGAGTTCTAATTCTTCGAATTTGTTTAAGGTATCTAGAATATCTATACTGATTATGTCTTCTAGCTTCTTTTTCCCCTTCTCTACCAATTTTTATCAACTACTTTTTCTTAGGGGCTTTGATGATAATCTTTTTCGCTTGAATCCTCGCACCTTTCAAAATAATCTTGTATCCGCCCCCTGAAATCGGCATACCAACCAAAGGTGTTGAGGTTTCTACGGAGATCTCTTCAGCTTCTGGGATTTCAGCTTCAGCAGGCATTTCTTTCCATCGCTCAATTATGGGATGTTCATGAGACTTTAGGAAATCCTTCAAACCTTCGATATTCTTAACATCATCCTCTGTTGGGATTTTATCATAGATATCTGTTGGAATGAAATCTTTAAGACGCTCTTTAATAGTCTTCGGCATCCAGGTAATTCTATTCCATCCCCCATCCACTTGTAGAAACTTTCTCGATCTCATGTATTCAATAGAAAGACCATGGAAACCGTCTACTTGTCTTCCTCCAGCTGCAGAATCAGCCATTGTGGAGAATGGGAGCCCGTTTACAGTTTTACCACTAAAGTCTCTATGTACAATTCCTAATCCATCAACTTCAGGAATATAGAAAGATATTCCCTCAAAACATCCACAAGAGGTATGTGGGTATCCAAAAGCTGTATAAAGCCAAACGCGTTCTATCTCTCCCAAAGACTTCTTTTTCGCATTTTCATTTATTCCCGTATATTCTCCTTTAGTCGGATCCAAACATTCGCCTTTGTTGATCTTGTATATAGGACCTTTTGGATCTATTCTTGAAGCAGCTCTACCGTCGAACCAACTTATTGCTCCACAATTTGAGTATCTTTGTGGGGTTATTGTGCATATATGAGTTGGTGCAAATGATTGACATAAATCACAACCGTAAAATTCGTTTACATCATCATCCGACAGTTTCCTTGCTCTTGCATCCCTTACCTCATATATTTTTACAGCTTCATCCCACATCTCATTAACCTTTTTGGGGTCTGTAATGAAGGTTACCTGCATGGCTCTGATGAAGGGGAGTTCGGTTTTAAATAGGCGTATCAATATTTTTCCTATTAGTTTGAATGAGTCTAAACCCTTCTCAACAGATTTCTTGCTTAGTCTACACCACATATCATAACGTTGATTCAAGTGCATAAATCCTTCAATAAAATTCGCGTATTCATGTATTCGCCTTTCGATTACACCTTCTAGTTCATCCTCTAACTCTCTACCTGCAACTTCAATATAGATCCCAAAGGGGATGCTAGTTCCTTCTTTTATTTCTTTGATGTCTGGACCGGATATCTTGATCTCTTCATCTTTAACTTCGTTCAATTTTTTGACTCGTACTAGTTCAAACTTCTTCTCTATTTTAGGTCCACCAAGCTCAACGTACAGATCGGACTTTCTAATTCGTTCTCCTTCGTATACGACTCCTACATCAACTGGAATGTCTTTGAACATAGACATTCTAATTCACTCCTAACTTTCTTATGAGGTCATCCAAGAAATCTCCCAACTTTGAAGAAGAAATATTTGGAGTTGACCATGAAGCATTGGGTTGAAAGAATCCATCGATGCTTATTGTCTTAAGACTTTTGGAATCTTTGAGTCCCGATAAGATAAGCCACTCCATATAATATGGTAAACCAGCAAATAACGCTAAATCATAGGGACCTAAATTGTCCAAACCTTTCCAATCAGGATCTTTAAGTCTGTTCGCTATATCCATTACTGGCATTGATGTAACATTTTCAAAATCTCTATTTGAAAACTCTTTGATTATATGTGCTGTAGCTATTATGGGAATTCTACTAGTTTTGGCAAGGTCAATCAAATAGTCTATAAGCTTCTTATCTTTTATAGCCATTTCAACAGATTTGTGGCCAACTATCAAGATCGGGCGTTTAGACTTTTTTAGAATTGCTGAGAGTACTTCAGGCCTCTGTAAGGGGATCCCTCTTTTAGTACCTGGTACTTCTGCTTTTTGCCAAGGTGAATAACTCATTTCTTTTGCCCTTTCTTTCTAATCATTCTTGGCAATAATGTTGGATCGGGAATAATTCTTTCATTCCAATCTTTTTTATCTAAAATGCGAATTACTTCATCTTTCATGGTAATCGGTATATCGGAGAGCCTTCGTACATAGAGTTCAATATCGTCGGGAAGCCTCCCATAGAAACGCTTGTGTAGGTCTATATAATTGGTGAGTTTAATAGCTCTGCCTTTTGTTGTATCGTTTGGTCGCATACAAAGCTTTGCAGTCATAACCATGGCTTCTTCTTTAGTCTCAGCAGCATAGAATAAGTGTTCAGGTGCTGGTCCGCCGTATACACGTTCTCCTGTTCTAGCGTCATAAACATACCAATCATTGTCATTATCCTTTCTTCCAAGTAACATACGGCGATATTTAGATCCATGTGGACCAACAATTACAGGTATGCCCAACCTCCAAAATCCACTTGCAATCGATGCAGCTTTTTGAGACATAGCTCCCCAAGAAATACCGACAGCTCCTACTCGATTATGAATATAGTCAGCAATCTCTTCATAATTTGAATTCAATTTTCTCTTTGCGAATATACTCGCAATTTTAATCGCTGCACCAGCTATATGAGAATTTGAAACACAGGATCCTACATTTAGAACAGATCCTGCATCAAAATCACCTGAATGAACTTCATATGGGCTTTTTCCATCCTTATCTTTATACATTGCAGCAGACATTGCTGCACATCCTGATGTAATTATGATATATCTGCGTCGGGCGAATTCTTCTATCATCTCCGCAACTTCTTCTCCACCTTTTGGATAATTTGCACATCCAACGTGAGCAACAACTCCTGGGATTTCTCCAAGAACTATAGGACCACCAACTCTTCTTATCTCAACGTCTTGTATTGCACCCCTTCCAGATCGTATCTTGTATTTCTCCTCTTTCATAATTTTCTCTGCTGCTTTAGTGATAAAGCTATGAATTTGTAATTCATTTGGGCAAACGTTTTCACAACGCGAGCATCCAATACATTCTTCATAAAGTTTAGCAAGTTTTTTCAAATTACCCTTTGCTGCTTGATTAATTGCTTCTGGTATTCGCATATCATTTGGGCATGCCCTTCTACATTCATCGCACTGTGTACATTTATTCGCTTGTTTAATCAACTCATCTAGGTTAGGAATAACTTTGAATTTCTTCCTTTTTGGGGCTATTTGCATTGCTGTACGTACAGCCACTTCACCGACCTTATCTGGATCTAAAATGAGCGCACCTTCAACTTTTCCACTTACAAGGTCGTTAACAATCTCATCAGCTGAGTCATCAGTCCTATTTTTCAATCCTAGGCAATTCTTTGGACTTGATGCTATTACCGGCGCACCAATCTTTTTAGCTTCAACTAAAGAATCTGCACGAATACATTGCTCATCTACCACTAATACATCTGGAATGCCGCTTCTAATAAAACGAAGTTGCCATGATATTGGTCCCACAATTTTTGCTTTAGGACTATATCTTGTAATGTCATGAGCAGTACAACATAATCCACAGACTTCTACATTTTCATAAAGTCCATTTTCAGTAAGATAATCAACAATTCCTATAGAAGGAGGAACATTATGACCCACGATCATTATAACGGGTTTGACTACATCTACAGCTCCCAAGCCAATGTCCACTAAAGAAGCATCAGGATCTGCTCTTGGAAAACCATAGGCTGAGATCTGTGCGATATCTGCAACCTCCATACCCGCTTGATCTACCATTCCAGCATGAAATACCTTTGACTCAAAATCAAAATTATCTCCCTCTTGACCGGTATGTGTTGCAGATAGCAAATGAGTGATTTCAGTTTCTAAATAATCCAAAATATCCTCTAAATCGCCTAAAGTACTAGGCCTTATTCCAGTTACTAATTCAGAAACTGGTGCATTAATATCTATATTTGTGCCACCAATATCTATTGGGTGCTTTCTCCCGTATTTTTCAATCAAATTATCGATAAGATGTCTAGCATGACCGGTATGTGTTGCTGCTCCTATGCAACACGCTACCAATACGATCCTCGATTGTTGGGCCTCCTTATCAAGTCCACAGGCTCCTCTCTTACCATCACTTAAATCACACTTGCCAAAAGTACAAAGACAGCAAAGATCGCAAAATGGCATGTAAAACGGTTTATATCGCTGTAATAATTTCATGTCCCAATCTCGTAAATCTGTTATTGAGGGACAAGTTGTCGGACCCACTTCCTCTTCTTTAGCTTTCTCAAGTACAGCGCCAATTGATAGTTTGAAATCTTTCATCAAGCCGATATTTGAATTCAATTCTTTTATATTCAATTCGATATTTTTGCGCTTTACCAATATTTGGTGCCACCACATAAAATTAAAAAAAATATTTAGAACCCTTACTTTTGCCAGCAATTAAAAAGTCTTTCATATAAGAGAATTCAATATTTATAACATCGTTATAAATATTCTTACTACAGATCTTTCTGAATGCGATAAATGCTGAATATAATGTCTTTGAAAGTTTCCTATCGAATTATTTTTTGAATTATTTTTTTTACTGACAAATAAGCTGGAGAAGCGGGCGGCAGATCAAGAAGAGACTTTCCCTCTAAAACATAAGATTCTAAATCTTTATCATAATCGATTTTTCCTAAATATTCAAAGCCAGTCTCTTCAGCACGCTTTGATAATCTCTCTGGAAAATTATATCCGCCTACTAAATACAGATTGTTGTATTTTATTTTCAGTTCTTCAATTATTTTGAAGGCTCTTTTGAGATGATCAAATGCTTTCTTAGAAGGATTGAGAATATCGAATATATAATCCACCTCAGCTGTTATCCTTCTATTCAAATGCTCTAAGCCAGCAGGAGAATCAATCAATGTATGTCTATAATTTTTTGTTAGAGTTGGGAATATCTTCTTTAATAGATCATTTGGCAAACAATAGCACCCCTCTTTCCATTTTGTCCCTATTGCCATAAGATCGAATTGTTCACCTTCATACAAGCTTTCTAATACTCTAGGTTCCAATCTTTCTTGAGGGGATGCCTCTGTTATATTGCCCCCTTCTTCTAAAAATTCATACAAAATCTCTGAGATCGTCTTTTCTAACTTAGCTCCAACCATCTCAGCTAAACTTTGATCTGGGTCAGCATCAACAAGAAGCAAAGGACTCTCATCAATTTCGATAAAATACTTGGTTAATAAAGCAATAAAACTGGTCTTCCCCGTACCTCCTCTGCCCATAGAGACAATTCTATTCATTAGTAAGACCCATAAAAAAGAGTACTTTTTACATATGGATTTTATGAATCATGATAATGTAAGAATAAAGATTTTAAGATTCTCCTACTACGTGCTTACCTACTACATTTCTGAATTATATAATCAATAATCTTTCCAGCTATATTCACTTCTGATATGGACTGGAGCCCTCTCCACCCTGGTTGAGAATTGACTTCAAGTATATAAGGGCCTTTTTTTGTCTCCATAAGATCCACACCAGCTATTTCACATCCGATTGCTTTAGCAGCTCTTAAACTCATTTCCTTAATATCCCCTTTGATTTCCATCTTAATCGGTTTTGCACCTTTACTTATGTTTGTTTTCCATGAATCGGAAATCCTTTGCATGGATGATATTATTTCATCTCCCACGACAAATGTCCTTATATCCTTATTCCCATGGGGAATATACTCCTGAACATATATTACATGTCGATAAAATCTTAACGTTCTAAAAACTCTCTCAGCAACATCAGCATCCGATATTCTCGCAGTACCTATTCCTCTTGAACCGAATAATGGTTTGACTATGGCTTCTCCGCCGAAATTCTTGAATGCTCTTATTGCATCTTTAATGCTTCGCGTTGCAATTGTTCTTGGAACAGGCAATCCTGAATCACTTAGCAAAGAGAGAGTATAATATTTATCAACAGCTTTTTCTATAGCTGAAGGGTGATTGAAAATGATCAAACCTTGTTTACTCAGTTTATGAAGTACATCCATTTGGAAAATTATCTCTTCAGTGGAGCAACGTCCAATCGGACGGACTAACAATGCGGTTAGTTCATCTAACAAATCTATTTCCCTAAAAGAAACATAAGGTTGATCGCCGACTTTAGCTACTAAATTTGAGAAATTCAGGCACAATGATCCTATATTATGTTTTTTTAAGGCCTTAATTAACTGTGAAGAGCACCAAGATTCTTCATTTCTCGTAAGTATCCCGATCTTCATATTGGACTCATATTCTTGTAGATCATCAAATTAAAAAAAGATTGATTTAAGACTCTAAGGGACTTTCTTGAGATTATTAATTATTACTAAAAGTTTAATGTTGGTTTTCTGAAAGAGATGCCCAAGATCAAATATAAAACTATTACAATGAAAACAAAATACTGGAAGCCAGGCGAAGATTATCTAATCCATACTCTAGAGTTTGTAGGAAAGCACGCAAAAGATAATGATTTCCTCGTAATATCAGAAAAAGCGATCTCAATTGCTCTTGGTAGAATTGTTAACGAGGCAAAGATATCTCCAGGATTATCGGCACGACTCCTTGCAAGTTTCTGGATGAGAAGGATTTGGGGATATTTACTTGGACCTTTAGCAAGAATTAATCAAACCAATTTAGAGAGATTAAGGAATTATCCGATAAAGGAGGGAGCCAATCATAAACAAACAATATTATCTTATGCTGGACCAATTTATGCTTTAAAAAATTTTTCTGAAAGTGGTATAGATGGAAGCAATCTGCCATATGAATTTGTATCTTTGCCATTAGAAGATCCAAAAATTATTGCAAAGGAGATACACTCATTTGTAAAAGAAAAAATCGGTATTAGCATAATCGTCATAATTCTTGATAGCGATAAATCATTCAGTTTCAAAGACTTACATTTAACCTCAAGACCTACAACTTTAAAGAAGATATTGAACATAGGGCCTTTTGCTTATTTACTTGGTAGATTTCTAAAATTAAGAGCGAGATCCACACCAATTGCAACATCTGACGAATATTTATCTCCAGAAATATCTTTGAGAATATCAGCGATTGCTAATAAGGCGATTAAATCTGGAGCTGGAAGAACTGTATGGGATATGTCCAAGTATTTTAACGTCGGAATTACAGAAGTTTCTTGGGAAATGCTAGAAAGTTTGACTCATAGACCTGTAGTAATTGTAAGAAGATTAGATGGTTAAATTCAAGGACGAAATCCATCCAAAATAGCTATAGAAAGAGTAGATGCTGTGAGATCTGCTGTAGTACCCGGATTTATTTTGTGTTTGTCACTTGTAAATTCCTTATCCAATTGGCTCAATTTCTCTCTTCCTTTAATTGTAGTGATTCCACCCAGATTGAGTATCTCTTTAGCATTGTCAGAGATTCTTCTTGCTTTTTCCATACCATGTTTTCTTATAACTAGGCTATCTGGGAATTTTGATAGAATATGCAGATAAGTCTGGACTATGGCACTATTTGTATCATGATTATTTTTAATGCAATTTATGAAATATGGATGTCCTATATCAAATGTAATTGGGTAGTTATCTACCCACTCATTAGCTATCGAATCACGTTTTGAAGAAATCTTGAAGAGATCTAATAAGGTAGGTTTTTCTCGTAAAATCTTTTTTTCTATGTTATTGTCGGTAATGTCGAAGGATTCGACCCTTCCCAGACCTCCGGGCTTTGCCTTCCTTATTGCTTTAATAGCCTCTAATGCATCTTCATGGCTGGTTGATTTGATAATATCTCTCAAAGTATTTCGTAATTTTACTTTTGAGAAATCCCCATGACCAAAAACCATGCCGGCTGAAATTGCGATAGGCATTAGAAGTAAAATAATACCCAAACTGGTGTTTCCACCACTTTGCCATGATAACATATCGCTTACAGCATTATTTATCATTCTACCGATTACAACATTTTTCAATTCGATTTCTTTCTTAGAAATTTTAATGCCAATATTTGTAGCATGACGAAATTGTTCTCCAATTGCGATGGTAGATGCGAGAAAATGTTCATATTTTGTATCTTTGAAATCAGCAGTCCTATGAATGTTGCCCGGTTTTGGATAGGCACTTACTTCTAAAAGCATCGCAAGTTGTAAGCAATTTGATACCTGCTCATTTATCATTAATCGATAATCAACTCAATGGAATTTTTAATTCCAACTGACTTTAATTAAAGCTTACATTTCATAAGATTTGTTATCGTAACATATTAAAATGTGGAAATGAATTGCCAAAACGAACCTTTAGAGATAGAGATCACCTTCTTACAAGGGATGGATTATACTTTACTGTGGTTGGAAACATCCATCCACAAGACAGAATAATTTCATACCTCAAATATTTTCTAAAGTCCTCAAAAGAGAGAAATAACAATCTAATACGGACCATTAAGCAATATGACATCCCGAATTTAATTGAATCAATAAAGATCGTGGAAAAAAACTATCCGCATTATCTTTACCAGTTAGAGAATTACGATTTTAATTTTCCATCCGTGCCAATTACTGATATAAAGAAGCATTTTATCCCAGAAGAGAAATTATTGGATATGTTAGATTCTTCTAACTTAGATTCTTTAAGTCAAAAAGCGTTGGATTTATCAAAGCTACTCTCTAAAGAAAGTGGGATTTCAATTAATAACTTTGGGATAACTGGATCCATTCTTCTTGGGATTCATGATCTTAATTTCTCTGATATTGATATTACAGTATACGGAAAAGAAAATAGTCTGAAAGTAAAAGAAACTTTAGTTAGAATTTTACAAAATAATGATACTTTAATAAAAAAAGCAAACGGAGAATTTCTCTTAAAGTCTGAGAAACGATTTAGATTCATGAATAAAGAACAATTGAAAATATTTTTTGAACGTAAGTGGAATAGAGGAACATTCAAAGGCACATTCTTTTCAGTTAATCCAGTTAAAACCGAAATTGAAATAACTGAAAATTATGGCGATAAAAAATATTCATCCGTAGGTCTAGTAGAAGCTGAAGCCTGTGTAATAGATTCATCTGAGAACATATTTATTCCAGCAAATTATGTGATTGAAGAAACACGCATAATCAATGGTTCAAAAATCCAAGATGTAAATGAGCTTGTCAGTTATGATAGAAATTATGCCGATTTAGCTGAAAAAGGTGAGACAATTGTCATCAGAGGAAAACTCGAAAAAGTATTCGATATAAAGAGCAATGAGACTAGCTATAGATTCGTTGTAGGTTCATTAGATGCAAAAGGAACGGATTACATAAAGATCAAAACTTAGCGCAAAAAGGCATTGAATAATAGATCAAATCTTTAAGAAATTGAAAGCGCGCGCGCTATAATTTAATAGAACAAAGCTTGCATGTGAAGCTTTTTAATTTAGTCAGACTAAACTAGAGAACATGCAAGCACAAATTACTTTAACGCCACCAGAATCCAAAGCGCTTATAGCTAAAGCTGTAATTTCGCTGGATCCAGTAAAGAGAGCACTAAAAGATGGCATAATACTCTTAGGTTCAAGTACTACTTGCGCATTCGTGTTAGAAGAATTGACAAATAAAAAAGTAGAGAAAGGTTATGGGTGTGGAATAATTATACCACGCGGAACTTGTCTAATGCAGGAGATGCTCGACTCAATACGACAAAGGGGTTATGCCAGGAACTGGATTCTTGAAAAAGGCAAGCTTTACGAAGACACTCCAATTGATGATGTTCTAAAACGAATGGGGTCCGAGGATGTTTTCATTAAAGGCGCAAATGCCATTGACCCCAATGGAAATGTTGGTATTTTTCTAGGAAGTTCAATTGGAGGAACTATAGGGAAAGTGATTGGCATTGCAATGGCAAGAGGTATAAGGATGATAATCCCTGTGGGTTTAGAGAAAATGATACCAACTTCGATATTTCATGCATCTTCCGAATCTGGTATTGGAAAGATGGATTACTCAATGGGCATGCCAGTCGGGGTATTACCTTTAAATGGAACAGTTGTAGACGAAGTAAAAGCCTTTCAGATTTTAAACAATGTAGAAGCAATTCCCATAGGTGCGGGTGGAGTTGGCGGTGCAGAAGGTGCAATAACTCTTGTAATTAAAGGATCAGATAAAGAAGTGAAAGTAAGCATAAAGCTTATAGATTCTATAAAAGGGACTTCTGAACCTAGAGCCGATCCACCAGAATGTAAAGACTGCAAATATCCAGGATGCTCTTTAGGGGAAGTAGCGTAACCTCTCAGATTTTATCTTTAACCTCAGGGAAGCGCGCTATATGAGTTGAAGAATATTTGCCTACATAGTTGCTTATCATAGAAGATCTTTTAAATTTATTTTGAATGGACCCAGCTTACCACCGAAATTGACTGCTGTAATCTTCATTACACCTTCTACATCCATTGCTGCCTTTAATCCAACCTTCATGGCACGTTCAACTAGACTTAGAGTAAGTCCGTTTATTACGATTTCATAAACAGCACCGGTTCCAGCTGGTAACACTGAATTCTCTATTGAATCTTTTAATACAGGACAGAAAGGATGATTTGTTGAGGCTAGTAGTTTATACTTCATTGAACCTACTTTTGAACCTGATCTACAGATACCACCAGGAAATGGTGTGATAACACCCTCAACACCCTTGATTGCAAGGACAGCTTTTTCAGCTGCTTCAAGACCAATCGTTTGATCTTTTGCCATTATCAATAAATTACCTCCTGCAACAGCTCTTTTGACTCCGAATTTATCTTCAATTATGAATTCCCCCTCCATAACCGGTATTCTCCAGATATCTCTGCCAGCCATTTGATCCTTCTTTTGAAAACCATCTCCAAAATATCGGATCGTTCTGCCCAATTTGAGCCTTTTCTTGGCTTTAGGAATTGCATCAAAGGCCGCTGTTGTAGGACATGTTAGAATGCATTGACCAATACGAGCGAGCATCTGCATTTTAAATTCTCTTCCAGTTCGATGATACACTTGAATATACACACCTGGCCTTCCATCAGGTGTTTTCTTAGGTGAAGCTTTTGGGCCTTCTATTCCTGCTTCTGCAGGAGACATAATGATAGACGAAGCAAAACCTGTTGCACTTCTTGCAGAGTTCATCGCCCAATCATCGTTTTCTGCTGTGATCAAAACTCTTCCAGCAATCATTGGAAAAGCTTCAGCAAAAGTATCTTCAATTTCCACATCAGCCATTCCTTATCTCTCCTCTCAAATCTATTGAATCAAGCTTAAATTTAAAGAAATATCCACTTTGTTTAATTTCACAATTTTTTAAGACCACTTCTTTTTTATCTTGCAATATCATTCTATTTAAAACCAATATTGCTTTTAGAATCATGGGGATTAAAAAAAATGGATCAAGTAATCATAGGATTTGCAAAAGTGGGTAATATCGGTTCAGCCCCTTTAATAGAATTTATTCTTGACGAGAGAGCTGAGAGAGAAGATATTGATGCATTGGTATTTGGATCTGGCTCGAAGTTAACTCCTAAGCATGCGACTGATATAGCTGAGAAAGTTTGTGAGCCAAAACCCAATTTAATAATATTAACCACTCCAAACGCTTCTCTACCAGCACCAATGAAAGCCATGGAAAAATTTAAAGAAAAAGGCATTCCCGCCGTGGTTGTATCTGACAGCCCAGCTAAGAGAGCTCTAGAGAAGATAGAAGAACTTGGCATGGGATACATTATTGTAGAATCTGATGCGATGATAGGTGCTAGAAAAGAATTCTTGGATACTGTGGAGATGAGCTTGTTTAATGCAGATGTTATTAGGGTCCTTTCAATTACAGGAGTCTTCAATATTCTAATGAATGAGATAGACGGTTTAGTTGAGTCGATCAAAAAGGGCAAAGCTCTAAACTTACCAAAAATTGTTGTAAATAGTGAGGTTAGTGTTTCAGCTGCTAACTTCCAAAATCCATATGCTAAAGCAAAAGCTGCAGCTGCATTTGAAATGGCTGAGAGAGTGGGTAAACTTTCAGTTGAAGGTTGTTTCAAGCAAAAAGACTGGAAACAATACACAACAACGGTCGCTACTGCACATGAGTTAATACGTACAGCAGCAAAGCTTGCTGATGAAGCCAGAGAAATTGAAAAAAGCAACGATGCAGTATTCAGGAACCCGCACTCTAAAGACGGAACTAGATCTGAAAAGAGGAAGTTGATGGAAAAACCGAAATAGTCTTGGCCTTCAAAAGGTATCAAAATGAAATCTAAATCATTGAAAGTCAATCTAGTAACTGGAAGAAGTTTGGTTCAGGGCCGGCTTAAGGAACAAGGCAAACTCTCAGAAGATTATCTAAATAATGTTGCATGTTGTGAATTAAATCAAGATGATTTGAATGCTTTAGGCATAGCAAAAGGACAAAATGTCAAAATCAGCACTGATTCTGGGAGTGTAGTCGTCAAAGCTTCAATAGGAACACAAGCTTTGGAGAAAGGCATGGCATTTATGCCGTATGGTCCATGGGCTGAATTCTTGGTCGATCCCAAGACACATAGTACAGGTATGCCGACCTACAAAGGAATTAATGCCACTATTTCGCCAGCGATGAAGGAAAAAGTCCTAACAATAGAGGAAATTATTGAAATAATTCGAAGTAAATGAGTGCATATGAGTTCAAAAATTTTTCAGGATATTATCTGTACAGTCTGCGGTTGTTGTTGCGATAACTTAGAGATTGAAATCAAAGATGGTAATATAAGCCGTGCAAAAAACGCGTGTGCGATGTCGTTAGGTAAACTAATGAATTTCAACAAAGAGAGAAATGAATTTCCGATGGTGAGAAATGGAGATAAATTATCAAAAGCATCTTTATCAGAAGCTATCGATAAGGCTGCCAACATTCTTGCTGATTCAAAGTACCCAATTTTGTATGGCTGGAGTCTAACCAGTTGTGAAGCTATTGAACTTGGAGTAGAATTAGCGGATTGCATCGGGGGAGTTATGGATAATACTACTGGCACATGCCACGGTCCGGGGATAATAGGAATACAGGATGTTGGAGAATCAACTTGTACACTTGGAGAGGTAAAGCATAGAGCTGATTTGATAATTTATTGGGGCGCCAATCCCGTTCATGCTCATCCAAATCATATGATGAGATATTCAGCACTTAGCAAGGGGAGATTCAGAGCAACGCGAAAAGATAGAAATGTTATTACTGTAGATGTTAGAATGACAGATACAGCAAAGATCTCAGATTCCTTCATCCAAATAGAACCCAACAAAGATTATGAATTGCTCTCAGCTATAACTGCTACAGTAAAAGATCTTGAGTTAGAGCAAGACAAAGTTGCAGGTGTACCATTAGAGGAGATAGAGAATTTAGCGGATATAATGGTCAATTGTGAATTCGGAATAATCTTTTTCGGTTTAGGCATAACAATGAGTTTAGGTAAGAGTAGAAACATCGATATGGCTCTTTCGCTTGTTAGGGAATTGAACAAACGTACCAAATTCCTTATAATGCCAATGCGAGGGCATTTCAATGTCACAGGTGCCAACCAAGTTACAGCTTGGCAGACTGGATATCCCTTTGCAGTGGATTTAAGCAAAGGTTTTCCACTCTACAATCCTGGGGATACTTCAGCAGTTGATATATTGATGCGAGACGAATGTGATGCGGCTCTAGTTGTAGCCTCAGATCCCATATCAAACTTTCCAAATCAAGCAGCTCGTAATTTGGCAAAGATCCCTTTAATAACCATAGATCCTCATGTGACGCTAACAACACTTTGTTCCGAAGTAGTCATACCTTCGGCTCATGTTGGTATCGAAACTGAAGGAAGTATATATAGGATGGATGGAGTTGTACTCGAAGCAAGAAAGTTTATCGAACCACCTAACGGTATAGTATCAGACGTCGAGATCCTTCAAAACCTGCTCAATAGAGTAAAAAAAATTAGTAAGTGAGATTTTTGACATCTGAGCTTTTAATTAAAAATGGTATAATTTTCGATCCCATTAATAATGTTGATGGAGAAAAGATGGATATCTCTATCAAGGATGATAAAATAGTTGATAAAGTTTCAAAAGGAGCTCGTGTTCTTGATGCTTCTGGAAAGATAGTCATGCCCGGCGGAGTGGACATACATTCTCATATCGCTGGTTCCAAAGTGAATTCGGGGAGAATTCTAAGACCCGAGGACCATGAAAAGGACGTAGAATATAAAACAAAGATAAAGAGATCAGGAGTAGGACATTCGATTCCATCCACCTTCACCACCGGCTATCGTTACTCTACACTAGGTTATACTACTGTAATAGAGGCAGCTGCTCCACCATTGAAAGCAAGACATACTCATGAAGAGTTGAATGAAATTCCAATTCTAGATAAAGCATGTTACACTCTCTTGGGCAACAACTGGTTTATCATGGAACTATTAAAGGAGAATAAATTAGAGGAATGCGCTGCTTATGTTTCATGGATGCTTGAAGCTACTAGAGGATATGCAATTAAGATAGTCGATCCAGGAGGAGTTGAGGCTTGGGGTTGGGGAAATTTCATAACCAATCTTGAGGATGAAGTTCCAAATTTTAGTATCACTCCAAGAGAAATCGTTGTGGGCTTATGCAAGGCCAATAAAATGCTAAATCTTCCTCATGCAATTCACGTTCACACAAATAATTTAGGGGTTCCAGGAAATTATCAAACAACTATCGAGACTATGGATTCTGTAAGTAATTTATATTCTGGAGATAAGCCGATAATTCACATTACTCATACACAATTTACAGGATTCAAAGGTAGTTCTTGGCTGAATCTGAGTTCAGGTGCACCAGAAATAGCTGATTATGTAAACAAACATAAGCATGTAACCCTAGACTTAGGTCAGATAGCTTTCGGTGATACGACAACTATGACTGCCGACGGTCCATTCCAGTTCTTTTTGCACAAACTATCGGGAAATAAATGGGTAAATTGCGACGTTGAAGCCGAGACAGGATCTGGAATTGTACCTTTTACATATAGAAGAAGCAATTACGTCAATGCAATTCAATGGGGGATAGGTCTTGAGCTTGCATTATTAGTGAAAGATCCGTGGCGAATCTTTATGACGACAGATCACCCCAATGGAGCACCTTTCACAAAATATCCCTTGGTGATTTCTTGGTTGGTTAGTAAAAAAGCTAGAGAGAAAGCACTTGCTAAGATCAATAGTAGCGCTAAAAGACGTTTAGATATACCTGGTATGGATAGAGAATATACGTTATCGGAGTTAGCGATTATCACAAGAGCTGCCACAGCTAAAGCTCTAGGATTGAAGAATAAAGGCCATCTTGGCATTGGGGCTGATGCTGATGTTGCGATATATGATTTCAATCCATCATCTATGGATCCTTCTAAACATTATCCCAAACTCAAACGTGCTTTCGGCAATGCTCATTATACAATAAAAGGAGGAAAGATAATCTCAAAGAAAAAGGAGATTCTGGATTGCGTTGATGGGAGAACATATTGGGCCAAGAGCAGAATATCAAAAGATTTGGAAAGCAGCATTCTCGAGAATCTTAAGGATATGTTTGAAGATAGCTATACAGTTAGAATGAGCAACTATGTAATAAGAGAAGATTACCTGAAGATTCCAGAAAAAATTGAAGTCACTGCGGAGGTTTGAAGATGGCTGAAATCACATTCAAGATTAATAAAATATTAAGAGTTCCAGTAGATTCCCCCGATCTAAATCCAGACAGTATTGTTGGTAAATCCTTGGACGAGATTCGTAATATAGAGATCTGGGAAGGCAATAGGAAAATAAATCTTGGCGAGATTTTTGATGTGAATGGTGAGCAAGTGGATAAGATTGAAGATCTAAGCATCAGAGTTATTGGAGATGTTTCAAAAGTAAAAAGAATTGGACAAAATATGAGTGGTGGAAACATTCAGATCGATGGAAATGCTGGAATGTACCTTGGCAACAAGATGAAAGATGGAAGCATAATTGTAAGTGGGGATGCAGGATCTTGGTTAGGCGCATCTATGCTAGGAGGAAGGATTGAGGTAAAAGGCAATACCGGTGATTTTGTAGGAGCCTCTTATCGAGGAAAAAGCGAAGGGATGAAAGGTGGCATGATTTTGATTCATGGAGACGCCGGTAATGAAATTGGATGTTGGATGAAAGGAGGAACCATTCAGATTATGGGCAGTTCTGAGACCTACCCAGGAATGCATATGAAGAATGGCACAATTTATATTGATAAAAATTGCCTTTGTAGGGCTGGTGCACAGATGTCTGGTGGGAAAATAATAATCAATGGTAAAATTCCTGAAATATTGCCAAGTTTTGCTATTGAAAGCATCAGGGGAAGTGCTAGAATAGATAAAGAGAAGATCCAAGGTCCATTCTATCTTTTCGTTGGTGATGGTAATGAAGATGGCGAAGGCAGATTGTATGTTAGAAAAGAGGGAAATGATGACTTGAAATATTGTGAAGATTATCTCGATATGGAAGTCTAGGTGTGATAGTTATGAGCAAAGATATTAGTGTAAATAATAATGCACTTAAGCTGGTTGAAAATGCTCTAAAGAATAAAGAATTTCTAAGAATTGAGCAAATAAAAGAATCTAAGGCCACTATTATAGATACAGGGATAAAGGCCATTGGAGGTCAAAGCGCTGGGTGTTTCGTAACTGAAGCCAGCTTGGGTGGCTTAGCTAAAACTTCTATTTGCTATAATAATTATGATAATATTAATTTACCATCAATTTTTGTAGAAACAAGTTATCCTACCATAGCAACATTAGGCGCTCAATTTGCAGGTTGGAATATTAAAAAAGACAAGTATTTTGCGATGGGATCTGGTCCTGCAAGGGCATTGGCTTTGAAGCCAAAAAAACTCTATGACGAGATAGGTTATGAGGACAACTCTGAAACCGCAGTAATACTTTTAGAGACAGATAAAATTCCACCTGTAGAGGTTTTGGAGTACATCGCTGATGAATGTAAGGTTGATCTGAAAAATCTATACACGATCGTTGCTCCAACCTGCTCAATGGTAGGATCGGTTCAGATATCTGGAAGAATAGTTGAAACGGGAATTCACAAGCTACATGAAGTAGGTTTCAATGTTAACAAAATTATCTATGGATGTGGAATTGCCCCAATAGCTCCGCTACACTCGGACTCAGCTATATGCATGGGAAGGACAAATGACACATTATGTTATGGAGGTATTACCTCTTATGTTGTTGATGTAGAAAATGATGAAGAGCTTATGGAAATTGGCTCAAAAGTACCCTCATCAACATCAAGAGACTATGGTAAACCATTTTATGAGACCTTTAAAGCAGCAGGATTTGATTTCTATAAGATAGATCCCAACCTTTTTGCACCGGCTGTAATATACCTCAATAATAAGAAAAGTGGTAGGACTTACAGGTTTGGAAAAATAAATGATGGAGTATTGATCAAATCCATGAATATTAAAAGATAGATTGGGCTAAGAATCCTGAAATAAAAATCTGATTTATTTAAAAAAAAGAAAAAAATCTTTCTTAAATTCCTTCAGCAACGGTCATTGTTAAAGTACTTCGTACGTCACTTAAGCGTCTAATCTTGAATGTAACGATCTCCTTTAGCTTATCCATACTTTCTGCTTCGACTTTAGCGATAATGTCATAGACACCATAAACAAAATGTGCTTCTTTAACTTGTTCAATATTCCTAAGTTCTTCAAGAATGCTTTCTTCTTTCCCCAATTCTGCATTTATTAAAACAAAAGCTATGGGCATATTTCCTCACTAGAATAAATTGATAATCATTATTTGATATTTAATACTTTCATATTCAACATTTTGTTAATATTAATTTTAAATCTACATCTTTTCGGTCATTTCAATGCCAAGTGTATTCATGGCATTATTCAGGACAATTTGAATTGAGCTAATCAATGCCGACCTAGCAAATTTCAACCCCTCATCATCTACATGAGAAATGTCTACTTTCTCGTAATACTCGTGGAACTTTTCTGATAAGAGATTAGCATAATTTGCTATAGCATCAGGCCGCAAATTATCGCAGGCATCTATAAAAATTTCTGGAAAACGTGATAAATAGAGCATGATCTCTTTTTCCAAAGGTTCCTTCAATAGTTCATATTTAATCTCCCTCGGTACTGTTCCAACCTTTCTTAAGATCCCTTGAATTCTCGTAAACGCATAGTTAATAAACGGAGCACTATTTCTTTTAAAGTCCAGGACTCTATCCCAAGTAAAAGTAACATTCTTTGATGGTTCCACAGATAACAAAGCATATTTGATAGCGTTTAATCCTATAGACTTCGCTATGTTTTCTTCCTCTTTCTTACTAATAGACCTATGTTGCTCTGATACTTTTTCATGAGCAATCTTAATTGCCTCATCAATTATCTCGTCCAATGCTATTATTCTTCCTCGACGGCTAGACATTTTATATTGTGGCAACTCTACTAAACCAAATGCAAAGTGATGTTGTTGAGCAGCCAAGTCCTTTTTTCCTAGAGCACACAAAGCAATCTTAACATGTAATTGTGCTAGTTTCTGTTCTGAGCCTATTACATTTATTACATTCTCTGCTTGTTTGAATTTATAAAGCGAATAAGCGATATCTCTTGTTACATAAAGACTCGTACCATCTGATCTCGTAAGAGATACTAAAGGGATTTCATAATCTTTACTAATACCAAGAAGCTCTCTTAAATCAAGTTGATTTACTAGTCTTTCTGCATCTAACTTTAAGACACCATTTTCTGTTGAAACGAACTCAGTCTCTTTGAGCTTTTGTATTACTTTTTTAACATCCCCAGACCAAATTAAGTCACTTTCCCAATCCCAACTATCAAACTCAATTCCTAATTTGTTCAGCGTTTCATTAAAACCCTTCAAGCATAGATCGGTTACTTTCCTAATCAATTGTTCAGAGGTTGATTCTTTCTCCTCATAATTTTTCAAAAATCTATTCAATTTCATTTCTTGTTCTTTTTCAGCATTCATCTTTTTTTCCAGTTGGGCAAAAAGCTCTGAATGTTTGATTTTCAATTCCTTACTAATATCGATCCATTCATTCAATTTTTGTTTGATTTCTGAAATATCATCATTATCTTCGGAGTCTTCTATTTTCTCCTGAAGTTTCTTGATTTCAAGTAAACAATTCATGATACTATATATTTGGCCCATGAAATGATCTGGCTTAATTGGTGGTCTTGGAAGCCCAAGCAACTCATATCCATATGCGATTATAGCACTTTGTCTTCCAGTATCATCAATATAGAAATGTCTTGAGACCTTGTGATCCCTATTTTTTAACATTCTGAATAAGGCGTCTCCAAGAATTGGACTCCTTGCCTGCCCAACATGGATGGCATGGATCGGATTGAAACTACTATGCTCTACAATGATCTTGTTGACTTGATCACACTTAACAAAACCATAATTCTTGTCAAGTTTTCTGATAGAGTTTAGTGTTAATTTAACAAACTCTGGATAGTTCAAACTAAAATTCAAATAGCCTTTAAGATTCTTGGTTGAATCTATAAGTGTAAAATTATGGAGATCAATTTCTTTAGCAATAACCGAAGCTATTTCAAATGGTTTAACCCCTGATCTCTTTGATATCTCGAAACAGACTGTAGTTGCAAGTTCTCCAAATTCTCTAGAGGGAGGTATCTCTAGTATTATCGGCACATCTTTAATTTTTTTTTCATAAAGTTTGATTAATGCATTTTTCAAAGCTTCTTTACATTGCTCTCTGAACTCGTGAAAAGGGTTCAAGGTCAAATGGCTAATTCTCCCAATATACGATAGTATATTTGATGTGCACTATAATTAAACCGTTAATATATCGATTATAAAAGACTCATTGAATTGGAATTCATCTTTTGCTAAAATAAGAAATTAGATAAAGTCCTTTCTTTCTGAAGCAATTATTTTGCTATTGGAAGTGAAAATCAATCTTTCTAAATCTACTTTACCTATTACATCAGGATGATAGACTAGTTTACTTCCGTAATATGGATCTGGTCCAACTTCTTCCATTGTTGCTTCGACAGCATCCTTTACTGTCATTTCTTCCATAATTAGATTTTCAATCAACACTTCAACTGTTCTATCAGTATGATTCAATTCCACTAAATCATTCCATGAAATCACACCTTTCACTCCTCTATCTATCAGCGCATCTGCCAGATCAGATTCATTAAGTATTTTGCAGGAACTCATGATTATTATCGGATCGTTGAATTCACCACGCATGCTCTTCCGTATGAAATCAGGTCCTATTGCGAAGTAACGAGGTGAAGCTTCAGTAATAGCTGCTTGTACAACCTGGCCTGAAAGTTGTTCAATTGGATACATAAAGGGGCTGTAGGGTTCTGATGTAAATAGATAGACTGACCACCAAGGTTGAGATTGAGTCGCATTAGGCATAAATTCTACGTGAGATGGTGCTGAATGGACCCTAAAAATAATTAGTCGATGCTCCAATAAAGGTAAATTCTTGTAAAAGCCTATAGTAATCTCTCTATCCCTATAAACATCTACTTGATATCCTGCAGAATTTAAAGTTGCAGTCATATTATCGGTGAAAGATGTGCTGTTATCATATAGGCTGAGCTGATCGATAATAGCTATTCTCTTTTTTTCATCAAAGCCAGCCATGTCTTGAGGGTCAGTGGTATTTAAAGAAGGGTAGAATATACTGAATATCATGAAGATTAAATACGCTATCATCAGAGTTGCTACTGAGATTTCAACAAATCTTCTTCGAAACTTTCTAAGTTTGCTCTTTATTTTCATAGGATTTCTCATCTTATCCTAAAAGAAATATGATAATGATAAAAGCCATCATTATGGTCTAAATTGATGAGGAATTATTATATTTATTGATTTGATGGAAAATTCACTTTTACAAATTTTAATTTTTAATTAATTTGTAAAATAATACTCCACTTGAGAGTGTAATGATGCCAAGAAAGATCGCTAGAAGATCTAGGTGAGACACTAGGAATATGCACGATATTAGACCAAGGAATGGTATCAATGGAAATCTTCCAATGTTTAATGGCACCTTAAATGGCCTTTCCAGTTCAGGTTCATTATACCGAAGCCAGATCAAGATGAAGTTAACTGAAGCAAAGATAGCAAAAGCCGTAAAATTCGTTATCCCTGCAATTAATTTTAAATCACCCAACGAAGCGAAAATCATCGATAATGTCATTACTAGTAAAACCGCGACCCATGGGGTACCCTGTTTGCTATGGACCTTTGAGAAAATCTTTGAAAGCGAACCACTTCTAGCCATGCCATATACCATTCTTGATCCTACTATCAATAAAATGAGCACAGTATTTGCTGTCGCAAAAAGCGCTATAACAGAAATTGCCAGAAAGGCGCTTTCTCCCAAAGATTTGGAGGCTGCGAATGCCAGTGGGGCATCAGAAGTTCCAAGCTCACTCCAATTGGCTAGACTTACTACAGAGATTGCTATTAGAACATAGAAGAAAGTAGTAAATATAATAGATAGGATCAATGCTCTAGGGATGGTCTTTATAGGATTCTCCATCTCCTCAGCTATATTCACTATGTCCTCGAAACCAATGTATGCAAAGAATACCAAGGCAGATGCTGCTAATATTCCTTGAAATCCATAAGGAGCTTCAAAATAGTCTACATTTGGAAATCGACTCATACCTAAGAAGATGATTACAATCAATCCTGCAACTTCTATTATTGTAAATATTATATTCAATTTTGAAGATTCTTCAATTCCTAAGTAATTTGGGATAGAGAGCAACGCAATTAAGATTATAGCAATTATGAATATCGGAACGTCGACAAATGATCTTAGGTAACCAGCAAATCCGATAGCTACTGTTGATGCAGCTATAATACCTGTAAGAATTATTAGCCATCCTAATAAAAATGCCCAGAATTCTTTCTTGAATGCTCGTCTAGTGAAGACATACTCGGCGGCGGCTTTTGGAAACATTGTGGAAAGTTCAGCATAACTTAATCCAGTAAACGAGCTTATTATTGCTCCTATTACAAACGATAGCCAAAGGGAATTCCCTGCTGTGGCTGCTGCTGGCCCTATTATCGCGTAAATTCCGGCTCCAAGAATTATACCAATGCCGAATGTAGTAGCTTCGAGCGTACTAATATCTCTTTTTAGAGATGCTTTCATCTTTCATTTCCCTGACAGCATTGTTCGACTAAGATTTCTTAAATAACCAAAAGAATTTAGTAATTTGTGTTTGTCAATCTAGCTTATACTTCTCAAGGATTTCGATTATTTTTTCCTTGATATCCTGTTCAGTATAATTCTTTCTCAAGCTCAATAACCGCCTATTATTTAACCAGTTAGAGATATCTGTTGCAGCTTTATTTTTTCTCGTCTTCTCTCGTTTCTTTCTATACCGTCCTATTGTTAATAGAGCAATGAATACCATCAAAGCAAATAGAATAAGCGAAACAAACTCATACTCCTTTGGTATTAAACTTGGAAAGAAGAATGTTATTATTACAAATACCCACATCGGTATTACAATCATCCGTAATAAAATATCCGATACAAAATTTGCAAGGTACATGAACGTTAACAGAACAGCTGCTCCAAGGGATATTGTGAACGGTATCGATGAAATATCACTAAGTAGGAATTCTATAAACTCTTGAACAAAAGAAAAAACTTCTAATCCAAATTCCAATACCAACTATATACACCTGACCACTAATTATTGAATGAATCAACAAACGCATAGTAAATAATTACCTAAGGAGCGAAAAGAAAAATTCCGCCCATCTCCCATATTGCGCCAAGCACTAACATAATGATTACTATAACATAAATTCTTGCAGTATCCTTCCAAGCTTCTTTGAATGCAATCCATCTACTTTTTACTTTGTAACGTTCTGGAAATATTGTACTCAAACTAATATTGATTCCTGCAGCTGCCGAAAAAACATATGCGCCAAGCTCTAGTATCATAGTACCTAAACTCAAAAGTGCCCACCCAAATTCAGCAGACACTTCGGTATTCAATGAAGCAGCATAGGTGAATAAGGCTCCAATCATAAATCCTCTAAAAGCTGAAACTGTGATAGATATAATTGCTCCAAGGAGGGGAATAACACCTGGCAGCGTTGTTGTTAAGAAAGCACCGCTCAATAAATTAACTGTGAATGTATAAATAATTGCGAAAGGAAGATTCCTATTCTCAATCGCTTCTAGAACCGGTTTAAAAATCGGATTTTCGGAAATATCTCCAAGGAGCGATTCACTCATTTCTAAGGCAAATGGCATATTGTAAGTGATCATAAAGTATCCAATCATATATGATATGAAATAGATGATCAAAACTAGGTAGAGCAGCCTTTTCATTTTCTTAGCTGTTTGAAAAGATTGACTTAGAATTTCTTCGACCTTTTGCATTATTGATTCCTTTTTTAACTCTTTACTTATTTCTTATTAATATTATTAATCAAGTTTAAATCATAATTTTCATAATCAATATTGAATCAGTTTAAGTATCGAGGAATTTATTGTGTGGTTAGCAGCAATTCTCGTTACATTGGCTATCATTTTAGTTCATATTTTAGGCGAAAAATTCTCAAAACATATAGAAAAATTTCACCGGGAGCTTCTAAGTTTAGGGGCAGGCTTAATGGTTGGTATTTTTTTCCTTAAAATATTACCACATATTACTCTTGGCGAACAATTTTTAGGCCAATTCGTCTACGTATTTCTTCTAATCGGATTTATTCTAATTCATATTTTAGAAAAATATGTTTATCAACATGCTAGAAGTAAAAGGGAAGTAGCTAAAGATATTATTTTGTTTGAAAAAGCAGGATTGGCCGCTCATGGATTTTTCATAGGTTTTTTCATTGCTGTTTATTTTGAAGCTTTTGAACAACTTGCATATCTGATAGTTGCCCCATTTTTTATCAGGACTTTTGCTATCTCTGTTTCATCAGCTCATATTAGTGAAAAAAATGAAAGCCGATTATATACTATTTTAAAAAATACCCCTTTCATGATAGGGACCTTATCAGGTCTAATTCTCTCCTCGAGTAAAGTATGGCTATTCATAGCTTTATCGATCGCAACTGGATTTATTGTTTACATAATTATTCGAGATATGATACCCCCTCAAAAAGAAGGCAGACCTATCTATTTCGTGGTCGGAGCATTAGTAATTCTATTTATTACACTGTTAAACCATATGGGTTAACTCAGATTAGATTAATTCCAAAAGTAACGAATGAATAATTAGAATACTAGGGTAATAGTCATGGGCAATAAGAATAGATTATTCAAGATTTGGTTAAGTGCTACTTCAATAGGGATTCTATTCTTTGGCTTCTTTATGGCATTTTTTATGGATCCAACTATTTTACCAATCAAACAGTCAGCAGTCACAAAATTAATTTTGGGAATATTGGGTTCAACGATGATGGGATGGGCTATCACGATATTTTTTGTAGGACGATATGCATTTTCCCAAAAGAATTCTTTTCTTCTGAAAGCAATTTTGGTAGGTTTAGTAATTTGGTTCATTCCTGATACTGCAATATCTGTTTATCTTGAGGCTTACTTCAATGTAATCGTCAATGTAATTATCTTAATTGCTGCACTAATTCCCATTATGTATGGTTTGAGGGAATTTTGAAAACAATTTAGATTCTAATAAAACATTTATATATAGTGATAACTTATCCGTCATTAAAATTCGAGGTTTTCTTTAATGGTTGCAGATGGAATTGGAAGTATATTCAGAAGAAAAGACGGAAAATATTTTGTCTACCTCCCTAAGGATCTTGTAGAAGATACAGCCTTTCCTTTTTCAATTACTTCATCAATAAAAGTGAAGGTTAGTTTTGATCCTGGAGTAAAAAGAATAGTCGTAGAAGAAAAAGCATAGTTCAGAAACGGCCAAGACTAATTCTTCTATTTATTTCACTTAGCGAAAGCTAATTTGTAAGCATATTTGGACTCTTTTCCTCTTTCTTGTTATATGTCCATTTTAATGCAATAGGCGCTAATATCGTAGTCACTATTACCATAGTCACTACTGCACCATAGATACTTTGACTCATGATTCCAGATGTTACACCAATACCTGCGATTATTAATCCTATTTCCCCTCGTGAGACCATACCAATTCCCACCCTCATCCCCTTCTTTATATTTCTTAGCATAGCAGCTGCGGGGAATCCACATCCCAAAATCTTGCTAGCGATGGCGACAGCTATTAAGATTAGAATTATCCAAAAAAGTTCAAAATTCAACAATCTGATATTGAACTGAGCTCCGATAACAGCAAAGAAAATTGGTGAGAATAGCAATCCTAATTTATCTATGTAATCCCTAACTCTGACTATTACCTTAGAACTTGCCAATGCCATACCAGCTGCAAATGCCCCAACTAAGGGAGATAGACCTATGATTGACGCTATTACAGCACTTCCAAAACAGATCGATGTGGCTATCGCTTCAATTGAACCTCTGGCCCTCCATCTTGATGCCACTCCAATAATCCGAGGAGCAAATTTCAACATTATTCCCAACAAGATCAGCCAGAAAGCAATTGTGCGAAAGAGAATCCAAAAAATATCATAAGGAGTGAACGACATTCCAGGTGTTACAATAGAGATCACTACTGCGAGTACTACTAATCCTAATACATCATCAATCACCGCCGAATTTATCATTATTTTTCCTTCAATAGAAGTGAGCTCACCAAGGCTTTCTAGGGTTCTTAATGTAATTGCAATGCTTGTTGCTGTAAGTGTTGCAGCAACTAGAAGAGTGACCCCCCAAGGATAATCTAATAATTGCAGTATATACAATCCAGATAGGAAAGGGATTATTACGCCAAATGTCCCAACTATAATTGATCGTGACCCTACGGCTTTAAAATCACTAAAACTGATCTCTAATCCGGCAATAAAAAGAAGGAGTATTGCACCGATCTCTGCAAAACCTAATACATATTCATTCAATTCCATGATAGGATCGCCGAAAAAAAGTAAACTGCCTAAGGCATAAGGACCTAAAATAACACCAGCAAATAATTCGCCCAGAACTTCTGGTAATTCAAATCTTGAAAAGATACTTCCCAGTATTTTAGCCGCAAAGATTAGTAAGCTTATGGTGATTATGGCTCTATAAATCGGATCTGGTCTTTGCACTCCTAGATATTGAAATATCTCCCATTCAACCCATACTTCCTTAGGTCCATCCATCAAAATATTGGCTGAAGCATTTTGACTTACCAGATCACCCTTCCAACCGATGAACCTATATTTAAGAGGTAAAGCACCGACCTCAGTCTCCACTATAGAAATATTAACCATGGATAACTCATCATGCCATCCACTACCTTTTGTAGAACCTCTTTCTGAATTAATTGAAAGAAGATATTGCCTTTTATACTGGGCATCAATCTGGAAACTTGAAAATATTTCAATATCCATAGGATTTTCTTTAATGATCTCTCCCTCTTTATTCCACCCATCGAAGATCAGTCTAGTTGAATTGTCAAAATCAATAATGTTCCTAGCTTCAAGGTGTATTATTTCCCCCTCGGCATACCAATTGTTTATCCAAGGATGCGTAGTTGAGTTAACTTTGAATAACGGTATAAAGATAAACAAAGCTACATCTTTTTCTCCATAAATATGGAAGATTGGATCTCTTGGAACATACTTGATATTATTTGAGATTACTTCATTGATCTCTATAATATGAAAAGAAGCCCCTCTGAACATAAGTTCAGTTCCATTTTTGACATGACCATAGAAAAAGCCATCAAGATAAATCGTTGGATAAAGCCCGTCCGGGAGATCTATCAGCAAAATGGTAATAACAAAAGGAGAGATACTCAATTCCATATGAATATCAAGGTTTAATGTTGAATTTGGTTCGAGAACTATTTGAATTCTTTTGGTTATGTAGTTGCTCCGTTGGACTTCGACGGTATATTCTCCTGGATCTAGGGTAATTGAATAGCTCCCATTTCTTAAAGTCCAGGTTTGAGTTACAAATCCTTCATTATACACCGATACTCTTGCTTGAATTAATGGGTGAATAGTACCTCCACTAGTTTCAAAAACCTGACCATATACAGAACTTGAATCTTCGTTTGAAGAACCTTCAGTGAAGTAGAATCTTGAAAATATCACCAATAGCAGAAGAATTATTGAAAATCTAGATAATCGCATAAATCCACAACGTAATTTAGTAGAAATTTACCATTTGTTTATTGGGATAGCTAAAATTTCCTCTACTGTAAGTCTTTTATCTGGATCTTTTCCAAACGCATCTTTTTGAGATGCTAATCTGACGACAATAGCTGTATCTGCCCCCTCACCAGTTCCTCCAACTGCGATAGCTCTTGTATAAGGCTCAACCTTTTTTATCTCAACAGCAGCAAGCGACACTTCTATCGCTACCTTCATTCCTTGACTAAAAGCATAAAGGATCTCTTTTGCTACATTCCAAGCCTCTTTGCAAAAAGGTAAAAAGGTTATATCAACAATATCACGAAATGATTTATCCAGTTTACCTGATTTCTTTTTTAGTCTCTTTGAGATTATTTTTCTAATAATACCCTGATCGGTCTCAGCAATTCTTTCGCAAGCATGCGCAACCTCCACTTCAGAGATTGTTACAACTCTTACTTTCTTTCCTAATTCACGAATGAATTGTTCAGCAGTTCTACCTGTAGTAACTGGGACTAAGACATTTTTTATATCTTCAGATTCAAGCCTTTTTTTAACAGCTTCTATTACCGGATTTGTGTTTTGAAAACCAGGCCTATCAAAATATATGATGTTTCTCTCTTGAACTGACAAAATAGCCACCATAAATTCTTACTTCAAAATAATACCAAAAATTAATGTTATTATAGGCTATTAATTTTTAAAACCTTGACATCCTTATTTTGAGTAGGGTTCTTCTAAATTACCTAACTCAACTCCAATTTTCTTATTTACATCGTAACTGCATAATTGAATTTTGCCATCATCATTGATGAAGATAAAATTTGTATTATCCTCTATCCCTTCTTTTATCCATGATCCCGAGTTGACCAATATTGTATTTTCTAGTTTCTTTGTTATTTTCAACCTATCAACCCCCTCGATATCCTTGATCCTCACAGGTCCTTCTGGAATATGCGTATGACCAAAAATGATTATCTCTGGTCGCCATGCCTTATCTTTCCAATGTCGATTCCACCAATCTTGAAAATTCCACCACAATGTCTTAAAAGTCCCACTAATTATCTCCTTCATCATAGCATATGATGGCTTTTGCACGGCATCATAGAATCTTTGTCTAATCTCTGAAGAGACCTTTTCAGCCTCACGTTGAAGTATTAACTTTCTGATTTTGAGTTTCTGAATGCCCTTTATCGCTGATCTTTCTATAAGTCGAAGACCTAAAATTCTAATTAAGGTTGGGACTGCGTAGAAACAACCTATCCCCAATAATCCCATGTATAAATCTCGAATTAAACTTGGAACTGGAAATCCTTGAAATAATTCTGTATAGAAAATGAGATAGTAGAGTAATGAGAAAATAATGAATGTCACTGAAATAGTTAGTCTCGTAGATTCGTCTAGGTCAGAAGCTATTCGATAAAAATACCCCATGATCCTAGAAGACATTCCTCTAGTACGTCCCCAAATAAATTCATCACCATGTAATAAAACAATCTTTTTAGATTTAGAATTTTTAAGCTGAAAATTTATTGTTACATATTTATCATAGATATGAAGGTTTGGTTCAAATTTACCAACATAACGTTTGATATTCTGATCATGATTTCCTCGCACATAAATAATGTCTTGATCCTCTTTTACGATTTTTATTAACTTGAATAGAACAGGATTAACATGTAACAAGATTTCTCGTTCAGAAGCAGGTGCCCAGAGTTCTAAGACATCTCCTAATAAAATAATCTTTTTTGGAATCTTAGCTTTAGTAGTAATCCCATTTTTTCCTTTGATTTTTCTATTATTTTTTAGCCAATCGAAGAAATTCACTAAATCTTCAGGACGACACGATTTGGTCTTGAATATCCTTCTACCTAGATGCATGTCAGAGATTATTACAAGCGGACCGTTAGTAGTATAGTTTGGCATATAAAAAACAGATTATCTTCAAATTGACTAATTAAGATTTTTTATATCAAATTATGAATTAGTCCTTTCTGGTAAGCATAAAATTTGTAGAGCCCACGCGCTAAATTTTATTTCACTCTACTCTGTCCTTTGTTAAAAAGAGCTTCATTATTTAAATTCAAGTATGACCTTTTTTCCGATGAAATTCAAGATGATAGAACATTGTAAAAACCCTTGGAAAAAAGAATGTAAAGATACTGAAATTATACTTTACATAAAGCATAAAGAAAAAATTGTTCCTTTGTGTAAGAAGTGCTGGATTAATGTTAGTAAGAGCTCAAAATCTTGGTAATCAATCTCTGAAAGAATTTTTTGAAAATAAAGTTTTATCTATATTTGTAATTATTTAACTTAGGAAAATCTTTTTCCTGAATTTGTCGCCCAAATTGGATTGTGATTCTTGTGATCTTAGAAATTATTGATGAGATAATTCTAAGCCTTACTGAAAAAATTGGAAAGAACGAGGTTGGAAAGCCATATTTCAAAACTCCACCATATCAAATATTTGAAATAACTAAGAACAATTTTAAATCGATAAGTGAGGTCGATTCCAAAAGAAAAATTGTATTCATTGATGGTGGAAATAGAGAAATATTAGGTGCCCCAGATTTTTCAATTCAAATTAATAGAATTTACTTTAATATATTTCAAAATAATGAGAAGATGATCGATACACCACATCCTTTTAAGATTGAATTCTTTTCAGTTACATATTCAAAGACACAAAACGAAGATATTTTCTATCACACTCGCTTGTACCCATTGACTAAGAATACAAAAATCGAATTGCCTGATGAAAAAGATCTCAATTTTAACTCAGCTGATAGAACTATGTCTTTTGGAGGGCAAATTGCTGACATCTCAAGAGTAGCAACTATGTCTCGTGTACTCACAGAATGGAACTGTGCAAAATTTGTTGCAGAAAATATCCGAGAACTTGATATGATCGTAATGGATGGCAATCTTAGGACATGGTATACTAATGAAAAGAAGTATGCGAACAATTTATTTGAAGTAGCTAACGAAAGGGACGTCATAATTACTGGTCTATCGAAAACTAGTAGATTAATGACCACGAATTCCCAATCTTTACTTGGCAGCATAGAAAGGTATGCTAAGAGTAATCTACCCCATCAAGAATGGTACATCCCAATCGCGCAAATATCAAGAGACGATCATAACGCAACAATTTTTATTGTGAAACTTAATAGAAACTCAAATCACGCTTTTAGATTCGAAATTATGCATGATCAGTATGTTAAGTTGAAAGAAAATGAAATTAATGAAATTTTCTCACAAATCTCAAAGAATTCAAGAGATCTGACCTTTCCGGGTTATCCATATGGCTTAATCGACGCAGATCATTATGCAAGAATCTCAGAAGAGGAGGCCAAAGGATATAAGGTTATGTTTCTATCTCAAATTGCTAAAAATAGTAAAGCAGATAGCTTTGCTAGCATCCATGCTGTAGATGCTCATGATATCTTGAATGAATTGGTGGCTTAATTTGTCTGAATTTGATATTGTCGGCCAAGTAGTAGGTGGAAATTCTGCTGAGATTTTGATTAGAGAGAAAGCAGACAAGGAACTTGAACTGGGCGATTTATTGATATCTGAAGAAGGAAACTCAAGACTTTTGTTACAAGTATTTGAATTAACATACGGCAGCCAAATATCACAACTTAGTAGAGAATTGATGGCAGGCATAACTCTAGAGAGGACTGGAAAAGATCTTTCAATTTTCGACTCACAGATGCGTAATTATGTCATCGCATCAGTAAAACCAGTGCTTCATATCATGGGAGGAAAAGTACTTCTACCTAAGACCCTTCCAAAATTTTTCGGTTCGTTGAGATTAGTAAAGAAAGATGATCTTTTTTTCTTTGAGAAACCCGATAATCCCATTTATTTTGGTAAGATTCGAAGCGGATCTAAAGTTTTGGATGTTGATGTCTATCTAGATGGATTTAATGCGTTTTCACATCATATTGTTATACCCGCTACTACTGGAAGAGGAAAGAGCAATCTAGTAAAAGTAATGTTATGGGATGTACTGGGGGCCAATAATTTTGGTATATTAGTTCTGGACCCTCATGATGAATATTACGGAAGGCATTCAAAAGGTCTTAAGGGTCATCCAGTGGCAAAATCAAATCTATTATACTATTCATCAAATCCCCCTACTGGTGCTAACACTCTTGTTATTAATCTCAAATCTATTCGCCACGAACATTTTCAAGGATTAGTGGAATTTACTGACGCTCAGGAAGATGCTATAAAACGATACCATACTGAGTATGGCTCAGATTGGATCGAATTTATTGTAAGAGGGGAAAAAATAGAGGGAGTAAAACCAATAACTCTAGATGTTTTACGGCGTAAATTCGATAATATTCTAGGCATTCATATAGACGATTCGGGTGATCTTCAATGCCGAAATAAGATTTTTAGCACTACAGCCGGTTCAACTACTACAAAAGATATAGCTGATGCTTTAGAACAAAATAAAGTTGTAATAGTGGACACCTCAAAATTATTGGATGAAGCTGAATTATTGATTGGTAGTATAGTAATTAGAGAGATATTCAATAGATATCAAAGATACAAATCGGAAGGGACTCTAAAACCGAAACCCGTAGCTGCCATAGTAATCGAAGAAGCCCCAAGAGTTCTTGGCAAAGAGGTAATCGAAAGCAAGGGAGATAATATATACAGCATCGTGGCAAGAGAGGGCCGCAAATTCCAAATAGGGCTCATCGCAATAACACAATTGATCAGTCTAATTCCTAGACAGATTTTAGCAAATATGAACACTAAGATAGTACTAGGTAACGAAATGGCAGCTGAAAGGCATGCAATAATCGAAAGCGCATCTCAAGATCTCTCTGCAGAAAATAGATCTATTGCCAGTTTAGATAAAGGAGAAGCTATCATTACAAGTAATTTTACAAAATTTGCAGTTCCTATTAAGATACCATTATTTGAGGAATTTATAGCAAAGAGTATATCGAATCGATCAAAAAGTAAAACAATCTTTACAGGATGATCACTAATTGCATAAATTTGCCCATTTAGCAGACTTGCATCTTGGAGCAAATAGAGAACCAGAACTAAAAGAATGGGAAATCACCGCCTTCCTGAAAGCGATGAATATCTGTATAGAAGAAAGTGTCGATTTTATCCTTATCTCAGGTGATCTCTTTCATGCCAACATTCCGGACATGGACGTAGTAAACAAAGCTGTTAAGAAAATCAAACAAATACTTGAGCATAACATTCCGATATATGTTATCTATGGTAGTCATGATTATAGTCCAAATGAGACTTCCATTATAGATATCTTGCATAGCGCTGGATTGATTACTAAAATAGTCCAGGCTATTGTTGAGAATGAAGAATTGAAACTCCAATTCGTTACTGATCCTAAGACAGATGTCAAGATTACAGGTTTATCTGGAAGAAGGTTGGGTCTTGAGAAGGATTATTTTGAAATTCTTGATAAAGAAAGCCTTGAAAGAGAAAAAGGATTTAAGATCTTTGCATTTCATAGTGCAGTAGCTGAATTAA
>Ga0209427_10000075_pt1 | contig 83267 bp, 84 predicted proteins | sample DeeMarSWOR136_30_FD_187465 | JGI IMG/M metagenome (GOLD analysis project Ga0209427, IMG submission 187465) | Marine sediment microbial communities from White Oak River estuary, North Carolina - WOR-1-36_30 (SPAdes) (version 2) | ecosystem: Environmental > Aquatic > Marine > Intertidal zone >... | reverse complement strand
CCCAGCACCGACACATCGAGTTCTGTCTCAAAGCTCTCCCGCTGTCGTCCAAAGGCGTTGCGCCTTACGGTTATATCCATCAACCCCAGAGACTCAAAGTTTGCGTCGCTGCTTTTCCTGGCCATCAGTATCATGCCGGCGCAGGTGCCGAACACGGGCATACCATCTTTGACTTTGTCGCGAATCGCCTGTGTGAGTCGGTAATCTCGCATCAGCCGCCCGATTGACGTGCTCTCGCCCCCGGGAATAATGAGCCCGTCCAGACCCTCAAGTTCTTCGGGCAGGCGGACGGGCACAGCTTCAACTCCCAGTTCACGCAACTTTGCGATGTGTTCGATAAAGGCTCCTTGCGAGGCAAGGACGCCAATCTTCATACTACCAACCTCTCGGTGCCAGCAGCTCCTCAGGCGGGATTTGCTTCATATCCAGACCGGGCATCGCCTCGCCCAGATTCTTGGAGACTTCAGCAATTATCTTCGGGTCATTGTAATGTGTGGTGGCTTTGACAATCGCCTGCGCACGCACTGAAGGATTCGACGACTTAAAAATGCCAGAGCCAACGAAGACGCCATCCGCGCCGAGCTGCATCATCAAAGCCGCATCCGCCGGAGTGGCCACGCCACCGGCAGCGAAGTTGACCACGGGCAGTTTCCCTGTCTTGTGTATCTCAACCACGATTTCGAAAGGCGCCCCCATCTCCTTGGCCTTGGCCATCAGTTCTTCCTGTGGCGTTTGCACCAGTTCGCGGATGCCATCCATCACCGCTCTCATGTGCCTCACGGCCTCCACCACGTTGCCGGTGCCGGCCTCGCCCTTGGTCCGTATCATCGCCGCCCCCTCACCGATGCGGCGCAGGGCTTCCCCCAAGTTACGGCAGCCGCAGACAAAGGGGACCTTGAAGTCATGCTTCCACACATGGTGGCTCTCATCGGCCGGGGTGAGCACTTCCGATTCGTCGATGTAGTCCACGCCTAGCGCCTCCAGCGCCTGTGCCTCAACGAAATGCCCGATGCGGCATTTCGCCATCACCGGTATGGAAACCGTCTTCATAATGGCTTCGATGACCGTAGGGTCGGCCATTCTGGCTACGCCACCCGCAGCTCGAATATCAGCCGGCACTCTCTCCAGGGCCATAACCGCGCAGGCGCCAGCATCTTCAGCTATCTTGGCGTGCTCTGCGTTTACCACATCCATTATTACCCCGCCCTTGAGCATCTGCGCCAGTCCAGTCTTGACCTTCCAAGTTCCGGTTTCCATATCCATCACCTCACTTTGGCGGGAAATCTACCCGCTTGCAATGATATTCTACTACTGTTTTGGCTGTCAAGCAACAGCAATTGGCTACTTCAGGGGCCTCTTGGCCGGTACTCCGGGGCGGCGGGGATACTGCGGCGGCGTCTCCCCAACCTTATCTATGACCACCAGCCACCGTTCATCAGCTAATTCGGGCAGTTCAATTTTTTTCACATCGACCATCTGCCCGCCCATTATAAAGGTCGCCCGGCGCGCCTCCTGTACTTCTGCCTCTAAGTCCCCTTTCTTCTGTGCAATAAACCTGCCGCCAACAGTACAGAACGGCAGGGGCAATTCCACCAGTGTCGTCAAATTGGCCACCGCCCTGGAGAGGGCCAAGTCAAACTTCTGCCGGTACTCAGGTCTGTGGGCGATTTCTTCCGCCCTGCTGACCACAACGGCAACGTCTTCCAGTTCCAGCTTCTGGACGATATACCTCAGGAAATCGGCCTTTTTCCTAGTGGCCTCAAGGAGCACGAGGCTGATATCAGGAAAAGCTATTTTCAGAGGGATTCCGGGAAGCCCCGCCCCCGTGCCAACATCGATAAGCCTCATTCTATCAGGTAATGGTTGATTCAGTGCGAGGACCACGGTCAGAGAATCGAGGAAATGCTTGACCTGCACCTCCTCATAATCGGTAATCGCTGTCAAGTTCAGCCGTCGATTCCAGCCGACAAGGTCCTGATAATAAAGCTGAAACTGCTCATTCTGCCGGGGGTTAAGACGCAATCCCAGCCTTCTGACCCCAGCCGCCAGCCTTTCCATACTGCACCCTCTAGCTCACTCTGGCAAATTTCATCAGGCGCTTGACCTTGACGATATCGCCAATGTAGATATCGCCGCGCGAATCAACACAGATGGTATGGGAGTTCTCCAGCACTCCCTTTCCTTCGTGCTCATACCCGCCGAATTCGGACAGGACGTTGCCTTTCAAATCGCGCACCGTGACCCGGGGCAGGGATATCTGGTGCATGTGGCTCTCCACCACGTAGGCAAGGTCATTCTTCCTATCAATGCAGATATCCTGCGGCCAGACGCAGTCAGTCCACATCTCGATGAACTCGCCGTCAAGGTCAAAAATCTGTATGCGGTCATTGTTCCGATCGCAGATATAGAGCCGGCCGTATTTATCCATATCCAGCTTGTGGGGCAGCTCGAACTGTCCGGGGCCGTTGCCGTGCTCGCCCCAGGTCTTGAGCAGTTCTCCTTCAGGTGTAAACTTGTGCACCAGGTAGTTGCCGTAGCCATCGGTGACGAATATCTCCCCTCCCGGCCCCAGAACCACTGATGTTGGCTGATTGAAAGGAGCACGAACCATAATGGGCATGGCACGGAACCTGGTGCCCAGAGTCAGGAGCGGCTCGCCGCCGAGCGTCCGTTTCTCCACCGTATGCGTCCTGGCATCGGCGATATATATCGTATCATCGGAGCCGATAAAAAGCCCGTGGGGGTCCAGAAAGTGGCCCTCACCCCAACAGGAAACGAAGTTGCCCTCACGGTCAAAGATAAGAATCGGGTGGTTGCCCCTGGAGCCAACATAGACGCGGTCCCGCGAATCTGTAGCGATGTCCACCGGGTCACTCAGGTCAAAATATTCGGGGACTCTGGCCCATCCTTCCACGCGCTCGTACTTGAAGTCACCGCTGCCAACTATCATTCGGGTTATGCCTCCTTTAACTTAATATCCGGAAAAGAACGATCTTCTCTGCTTTTAGTATAAAACTATAGAAGTGTGAGGGTATAGTAAAGGTGTACGGTAACGCCGGCAAAGACGACGCTGTCCATCCGATCCAGGAAGCCGCCATGCCCGGGAATAGAGTTGCCGGACTCTTTCACACCGGCATTACGTTTGAGCAGGGATTCCGCCAGGTCTCCGATCTGCCCGAAAACGCTCACCAGCAGTGCCAATACAATCCCCTGCCCTATGCTTAACGTTATCTGGAGCGGCGTTGACAGTGTGAACAGCAGGCTTACTGCCGTCGCCCCCAGAAGCCCCCCTACCGCCCCTTCCCAGGATTTATGCGGGCTTATCTGAGGGGTTAGGCGATGCTTACCCAGCACCCGACCGATGAAGTACGCAGCGGTATCAGAGCCAAAGGTGACGAAGAGGGCGAAAAACACCCAGTTCCGGCCCGCCTCCAGTCGTAAATCCACCAGAAAGCTCAGCATCCAGCCCACGTAGAGAAACCCGGCCACCATCCATGCCCAGCCGGTAAAGGCCCCCTCGACGCGCTGGCGCAGCACCAGCCATATCAGCGGCAGCACTACAGCCAGCATCACCAGCAGCGGAGCGGCAAACTGGGACGTGCAATGCGGGCTCAGTATGACCAGGAGTGTAAAGAGCAGCCCGAAGACGGTCAACGAATAAATGCCGGAAACGCCCACCAGCCGGAAGAATTCGTAAGCGGCCAGTAGCCCCCAGATGGCAATGAACACGGTGAACCAAGGCAGAGGCTCATCAAACCAGACGGCGACAATAAGCAGGGGGAGACCCCATAGTGCGGTTATGATCCTTTTTCTGAGCATGCTTTACATCAGAGCGCGCCGAAGCGCCGTTCCCGCTGACTGAAGGCAATCAGCGCCTTGTCCATGTCCTCTTTGGTAAAGTCGGGCCACAGAACCTCGGTGAAGTAGTATTCGCTGTAAGCAGTCTGCCATAACAGGAAGTTGCTGAGACGCCATTCATCACCGGTTCTGATCAAAAGGTCAACGTCCGGGATACCAGCCGTATACAGATATTCACCGAATAGTTTCTCATCTATCTTCTCCGGTGGTATGCCTTCTGCCACAATGCGGCGGACCGCGTCAACTATTTCAACATGTCCCCCGTAGTTGAAGGCCAGGCACAGTGTCAATCCAGCGTTATCCCTGGTGCGTTCCTCCGCATGCTGAATTGATTTCTGCAGCCAGTTGGGCAACTCTCCGAGCCGCCCGAGGTGGAGAACCTTCACGCCTTTCTGGTGCAGCTTGGGGACATCCTGATTAATCCTCTCCTCCAGGATACGGAATAATCCCTCTATCTCTTCCCTAGGGCGACCCCAGTTCTCCGTGGAAAAGCCGTAGAGGGTAACGTACTTTATCTGCAGGTCATTGAGATACTCTACCAGAGAGCGCATCTTTTTCACACCGGCCTGATGTCCGGCCAGCCTGGGGAGCCCGCGTTTCTCCGCCCAGCGTCCGTTTCCGTCAGGCACTATGGCTATGTGGACTGGCAATCGGTTTATCTTCTGCCTGAGCGATTTCATCATTCCCGTTTCTCCCGGGCACACCGGCATATACTCCTGGCAGTCTATGCTTCCAGAAGTTCCTTTTCTTTGTCCCGCCCAGTCTGGTCAATTTCAGTGATGTGGGCATCGGTGAGCTTCTGCAGTTGAGCGAGGGCCCTTTTATGCTCATCCCCGGATATCTCTTTATCTTTTTCCATGGCCTTCAGGTCATTCATAACCTCGTGCCTCAGGTTTCTCACCGTTACCTTTCTCTCCTCAATTCTTTTCCGCACCACCCTGATCAACTCCTGTCGTCTTTCTTCGGAAAGCGGCGGGATGCTTATTCTGATAACGTTCCCGTCATTAGTCGGGTTAAAACCGAGGTCGGATTTCAGAATGGCCTTTTCAATCTCACGGATACTGCCCTTGTCCCAGGGCTGAATGATAAGGAGGCTGGCCTCCGGCACGGAGATACCGGCAATCTGATTTAGGGGCGTGGGCACGCCAGAATAGTCCACCCTGATGTGCTCGACCAGTGCCGGTGTGGCACGTCCCGTGCGCAGTGTCGCCAGCTCTTTTCGCAGGCCACTGACCGAAGCCTGCATCTTGCCTTCTATCTTCTGTAACTCGTCGCTAACCATTTCACCTCAACCGCTTGATACCAGAGTGCCAATTGACTCTCCCTTGACCACTTTTTCCATGCCGCGGGGAGCCCGAAGGTCAAACACGATGATGGGCAATTTATTCTCCAGGCAAAGAGAGAGAGCGGTGGCATCCATTACCTCAAGGCGAAGGTTAAGCGCCTCTAGATGGGTGAGACGGTCAAATTTTTTCGCCTCCGGATTCTTCAGCGGGTCGGCACTGTAAATACCGTCCACTTTGTTCTTCGTCATAAGCAGGACTTCGGCACCGATCTCGATGGCGCGTAGTGCCGCCGCGGTATCTGTGGTCATATAGGGGTTGCCAGTACCGCCAGCAAAGATGACCACTCGGCCCTTTTCCAGATGGCGGACGGCACGACGTCTGATATAGGGTTCAGCTACCTGGTTAATGCCGATCGCCGACTGCGTCCGTGTGTTAATCCCTTCCCTTTCCAGTATGTCCTGAAGTGCCAGAGCGTTGATGACAGTGGCCAGCATTCCGGCGTAGTCTGCGGTTACCCTATCAATGCCATTCGCCTCAGCCTCATCACCACGCCAGATATTACCCCCGCCGATCACCACAGCAACCGCCACCCCCATCTCCACCACGTTTTTAATCTGTTTGGCTACCCTGGTCAGGGTGTCGATGTCGATGCCAAACTTGCTCTCTCCAGCAAAGGACTCGCCACTGATCTTGAGAAGTACTCGCTTGTACTTGGTCTCAGTCATCCCCCTCGTCCCGTACACCCAATTCAAACCTGGCGAAGCGGCTTACCCTGATATTTTCACCCACCTTGGCAATAACCTCAACGATTACATCACGCACCGTCTTCGTGGGGTCCTTGATGAAAGGCTGTTGCAGCAGACAGGCAGATTGAGGCTCAACCTCAGTTCCCTCGGGAACATCTTCCTCGGATATATAACGCGGGGAGAGTGCGGCGACCTGCAAGGCCAAGTCATGCGCCAGTTCTTTGAACTCATCAGTACGCGCCACGAAGTCAGTCTCACAGTTCACCTCAACCAGTGCCCCAATCCGCCCCCCAATATGAATATAGGCCTCTATCAGGCCCTGTGCGGTGACACGGTCAGCTTTCTTCTTTGCCTTGAGCAGTCCTCTTTCCTTTAAAATCTGGAGCGCCTTTTCCAAGTCTCCCTCCACTTCCAGCAGAGCATTCCGGCACTCCATAATTCCCGCACCACACTGGTTCCGCAACTCCTTAACCATTTCTACCGATATTTCCAAACTTATACTCCTTATTCCTCTTCGGGAGTGAAGATAAGCGGCTCCATCGTCTCCAGTGCTTTAGCTTCCTCCAGCTCTCCCAGTTCCGCTGCCTCCGTTAACGCTTCGGCAACACCAGCTTTGCCCTCCAGAACAGCGTCGGCGATTTTGCTGCAAATAAGCTTTATGGCACGAATCGCATCATCATTCGCCGGTATCGGGTAATCTATTATATCGGGATTGCAGTTGGTGTCCACGATAGCCACCACCGGTATCCCCTTCCGCTTGGCCTCGGCGAGGGCGATGCCCTCCTTCGTTGGATCAACGATAAACAGCGCGTTGGGCAGACTGGTCATTTCCTTGATGCCGCCCATCTGTATATTCAGTTTCTCAATCTCCTCATTGATTTTTAAAATCTCCTTTTTGGTGAGACGGCCAAATTCTCCTCTTGACTGCTGGTCTTCAAGGCGTACCAGATGGTCGATGCGTGCCTGGATGGTGGCAAAATTGGTCAACATCCCGCCCAGCCAACGCTGGTCAATGTACGGCATGCCACAGCGCTGCGCCTCCTCCACAATTGACTCCTGCGCCTGCTTCTTGGTACCGACAAACAGGATGGTGCTGCCTGCAGCTACCAGTTCCCGCACGTACTCACAAGCCTTGTCCAGCATCGCCGCCGTCTTTTCCAGGTCAATGATATGAATACCATTGCGCTTGGTGAAAATGTAATTTTTCATACGGGGATGCCACCGCCCCGTCTGATGCCCGAAGTGAGCACCCGCTTCCAAGAGTTGTTTTATGGTCGTCGTATCCGGCAAATTCTCCTCCCTTTTCCCATCTGGAATTGAGTATATCGCTTAACAGTATAGCATACCCCTTGACAGGCAGCAATATCGAAGCGAGTACTTGACAAACGAATAACCTACTGTTAAACTTACCAGAAATAATCACGCAAAGGCTGCGAACAGGACTAGTAAGCTTCAAAGCGGGGTGCAGAGAGTCGGGTAAAGTGTGAGCCGATGCCAGCGCCGGAGCGGAATGGACCTGGGAGCCGCAACCCGAAAGCTATCAAAGCAAGTAGGCCTTGACGCAGGGGAAGCGTTATCAGATCCCACGGTATCGAGGTTAATGCAAAAGATGAGCCTCTGTACCTGAGAGAGATGGTCATATTACTTACCCATTTCATGACCAAGAAGGGTGGCACCGCGGAAGCAGCCCCCGCCCCTTCCAGGGCGGGGGTTTTTATTATCAAACAGCAAAGGGGGTATACTGCCATGGTGACGATATCTCGGAGGTGGCCCCTCCGGGGCCACCTCAAGATTTAAACCGGGAAAACTCCATAAATACTTAAGAAAGGAGAAAGCAATGGAGAGAACCAAGTTTATACTCGATGAAAAGGATATGCCGACCAAATGGTACAATGTGCTGCCTGACCTGCCCGAGCCTCTACCGCCGGAACTGCACCCCGGGACTAAAGAGCCTACCCGTCTCCCACCTCCCCTGTTCCCTGAAGCCATCAACGAGCAAGAGTTCAGTCCAGAGCGCTACATTGAAATCCCGGAGGAGGTGCAGGCGGTCTACCGCACTTGGAGGCCAACAATTCTGCACCGGGCACTCCGACTGGAGAAAGCTCTGGATACGCCGGCCAAAATATTCTTCAAGTATGAAGGTACCAGCCAGGCGGGGAGTCACAAGCCGAATACCGCTGTAGCTCAGGCCTACTACAACAAGAAAGAAGGAGTGAAACGCCTGACCACAGAGACCGGTGCCGGGCAATGGGGCAGCGCCTTAGCTATGGGCTGCGCGTTCTTTGGCATTGAATGTAAGGTCTACATGGTCAAGGTCAGCTACAACCAGAAGCCCTATCGCCGGATTTTGATGGAGACTTGGGGAGCCCAGATTGTTCCCAGCCCCAGCCCGGACACAGACTTCGGAAAGCAGATTTTAAAGGAGAGCCCTGACTCCACCGGCAGCCTGGGAATCGCCATCAGCGAGGCCATCGAAGATGCCTTCAAGCACGATGACACCAAATACTCCATCGGCAGTGTGGCCAACCATGTCCTGCTGCACCAGACCATCATCGGCGAGGAAACCAGGAAGCAGATGGAGATGGCCGATGCTTACCCGGACATCATCGTCGGCTGTGTCGGCGGCGGCTCCAATTTTGCCGGACAGTTCCTGCCCTGGATTCGGGACAAACTCAGTGGAAAGAAGCCAGATATGCGCATCATCTGTGTTGAGCCTCAGGCCTGCCCCAGCCTGACCAAAGGGCCCTACACCTGGGATTTTGGGGATACCGCCGGCATGGCGCCCATACTGAAGATGTACACCCTGGGACACACCTTTGTACCACCCCCGGTCCACGCCGGAGGACTGCGCTACCATGGTATGGCCCCCATCGTCTGCCATCTCTACAAACTGGGCTTGATTGAAGCCAGGGCCGAGCACCAGACCGCTGTTTTCGAGGCCGGAGTGCAGTTTGCCCGCACCGAAGGCATCATCACTGCCCCGGAGCCGTGCCATGACCTGCGGGTAGCCATTGATGAAGCCCTCAAATGCAAAGAGTCAGGGGAAGCAAAAAACATCCTGATTGCACACAGCGGACACGGGCACTTCGACCTGTCTGCCTATGATGAGTACCTTTCCGGCAGGATGCAGGACTATGCGTACCCTGAGGAAAAGGTAAAAGAAGCGCTGAAGCATCTGCCTGAGGTCCCTTCCTCGCTTTAGAATCCGTAAGGGGGGCCGGTTTACACCCGGCCTCCCTTTGTTGTCACTGCTTTATCGGCTATGCTACAATTATAATTGTTATGGGACATAGAAGAACTAACTTCATACTAACTCTTATCATTGCCATTTCAATGCTGGCGCTGAGTGTGGGATGTGCCGTCCCCGAGATTACGATAACACCAGCACCAGCACCAAGCCCGACGCCAGCGCCGGCACCGGCGCAGCCGCCCGAGCCCATAAATCCCACCTGGACACCGCCACCGACCACATCTTCATGGAATGCCACCATAGCCTTGCCCAACATCGCCGATGTCGTGGCCAAGGTGAAGCCATCGGTTGTTGCCATCACCACTGAAGTGGTATCCTTCGATTTTTTTAACCGGCCGTTCACCCAGCAGGGGGCTGGCTCGGGATGGGTCCTGGACAGGAACGGCATCATTGTTACCAACAACCACGTGGTGGAAGGTGCCAGCAGCATCACCGTTACCATGGATGATGGCAACACCTTCACTGTTGACCAGAGCGCCGTCTTTACCGACAGTCTGAATGACCTGGCTATCATCAAGATCGATGCGCAGAATCTGCCTGCGGTAACCGTCGGCGATTCCACCTCACTGCGGGTTGGGGAGTGGGTGGTGGCCATCGGCAACGCGCTGGGCCAGGGAATAAGGGCGACCGAAGGCATAATCAGTCGCCAGGGAGTTGCCATACCGGTGGCACCGGGGCAGACCCTGTACGACCTCCTCGAGACCACGGCCGCCATCAACCCCGGCAACAGTGGCGGACCGCTGGTTAACCTGGCCGGAGAGGTGATTGGCATCACCAGCGCCAAAATCGCCACCGTGGGCGTTGAAGGTATGGGCTACGCCATCAGCGCGGAAACGGCCCTTCCTATCATTGAGGAACTGATAACCAATGGCTACGTTGTTCGCCCGTGGCTGGGGGTCGTGCTCTACACCGTAGACCAGTTTGCCATCGCCAGATATGACCTAGCAGTGGAAAGCGGCGTCCTGATTACCCAGGTGGTGCAGGACAGCCCCGCCGACAGGGCCGGATTGAAGCCAGGGGACGTGATAACGCGCTTTGCCGGAAAGGATATCGCCACTGCCGGAGATATGATAAGGGGCATTCACTTCTCGAAAATCGGGCAGAAAATACCCGTAACCTACTGGCGTGGCAAAGCTGAATATACTACTGAAGTGACGCCTATCGAGAGCCCGCCGCAATCCTAGCCCAGCTTTTTGACCCCGGTAAGCAGCTCATGGCCTTCCAGTTTGAAGCTTTCCCTGAAAGCCCTCTCTTCTGGAACCCCGTCTATAAGCTGTTCGGAAAGCGTCTCCTGCCTGATGTAATCGGAGAAATCGGCCATAACGCGCTTTATATATTCGTCTCCCTGATAATAGACGGTGATGTGGTCGGCAATCTCAAAGCCTGCAGAGCGCCGCATCATCTGCAAACGGCGCACTATCTCACGCGCCATCCCCTCCGCGGCCAGCTCCGGAGTAATATCGGTATCAATAGCCGCAGTTGAACTTCCTGATGAACTGGACAGGTATCTCGGTTCAGTTAGATGAGTTATCTTATCAACTATTTCTATCTCTTTGACATTAACTTCTTCCTTTATCTGAGGAGCAAGACGCGTAATAGCCTTCTTGAGCCTGTCTGATTTTACATTCACTATAATCTTGGAAATTGGCTGTCTCACTTTGATTCCTGCTTTACTTCGTGCCGCTCTGCCCAAACTTGAAATTTCCTGAATTATACGAATGTCCTGCATTATATGCTTATCAATCTTTTCCGTTTCCGCCACTGGAAAATCCGCCAGGTGCACGCTTTCCGGCTGGTCTGGGAAAACCGAACCAACCAGGTTCCGGTACATCTCCTCAGCGACAAAGGGCATGAATGGGGCCAGCAGCTTGGACAGCGTCACCAGACACTGGTAGAGGGTCGTGTAGGCGGCCAGTTTATCAGCGTCATTCTCGCTCTTCCAGAAACGCCTTCGGCTCCGCCGCACGTACCAGTTGGACAGGTCATCGACAAAGCTCTCAATCTTCCTGCCGGCTCCCGTCGGGTCATAGTTCTCAAGACCAGCATCAACATCGGCGATAAGCTGATTAAGCTCGGAGATTATCCAGTGGTCAAGCTCGGAATGGGAGAGGACTCCCTCTGCACCTGGGGTGAACCGGTCAATATTGGCATAGTTGATAAAGAAAGAATAGGTATTCCACAGGGTCAGCAAAAAGCGCCGCGTCACCTCCGAGACCATATCGGCACTGAAACGGCGCACGTTTCCGGGAGGTGAAGAGGTGAAGAAATACCAGCGGAGGGCATCAGCGCCATACTTATCAATCACCGCAGACGGCTCAATGACATTTCCCTTGGCCTTGCTCATTTTCTCTCCCTTTGCATCAAGGATATGTCCCAGGCAGATACAGTTCAGAAAACAGGGCCGGCTGAATAGCAAAGTGGAGATGGCGTGCAGGCTGTAGAACCAGCCGCGGGTCTGGTCAACCGCTTCGCAGATATAGTCCGACGGGAAGCGCCCGTCCTCAAGCAGCGTTTCGTTCTCGAACGGATAGTGCACCTGGGACACCGGCATGGCACCCGAGTCAAACCAGCAGTCTATGACCTCGGGCACCCGGCGCATGGTACCGCCACACTGCGAGCAGTCATAGGTCATGTCATCAACGTAGGGCCGGTGCAGGTCAAGCGGCTCATTCAGGCCTTTGAAACCGGGCTTGCTTTTAAGTTCCTCAACGCCGCCGATGCCCTCCCGGTAATCGCATGATTCACAGCGCCAGATGGGCAGTGGTGTGCCCCAGTAGCGCTCGCGGGAGAATGCCCAGTCAACGTTGTTCTCCAGCCAGTCGCCAAACCTGCCGTACTTGATATGCTCGGGGTACCAGTTTATCTCATTGTTCCCGGAAATGAGCCTGTCCTTCACTGCCGTAGTCTTGATATACCAGCTCTCTTTGACGTAGTAAAGCAGAGGGGTACTGCAACGCCAGCAGAAGGGATAAGTATGCCGGATGGTCTCACTGCGGTAGAGCAGCCCCTTCTCCTTCAGGTCATCTATCACCAACGGGTCAGCATCTTTCACAAACTTTCCGGAAAAGGAATAATTGCCGGTGATATTACCCTGCAAGTCCACCTGCTGCACGAAATCGAGGCCCTGCTCTCTTCCCGCTTCAAAGTCAACCTCACCGAAGGAAGGCGCCACATGCACGATGCCAGTTCCATCTTCCAGCGAGACAAAATCGGTGGCAATAACTCTGTAGGTTAAATCTCTATCGGGCTCCTGCAACTGAAGGTCACTTCGTGTATGCCCGCTCGACTGGTCACGGAAGCGGACAAAACGCCTTCTCTCAACGCCGTAAGCGTGAGGGTTATAAAGGGGTTCGTATTCCACCGCGCTCTTGCCGTCACTACCGACCAGTTCCTCACCGGCCAATTCATCTGCTACCTGGCTGGCCTCAAATCCTATCGCACCGAGCAAGGCAGTGGCAAAAACCAGATATTCCTCATCCGTCTCCACCACCGCATATTCCGCTTCAGCGTCTACCGCCAGTGCGGTATTGCCGGGCAAAGTCCACGGAGTGGTCGTCCAGGCCAGGAAATAGGCCGGTTTACCTGATGATGTAAAGCGTTTAAACAGTCGCTTACGCGCCTCAGAACCCACTAGGGAGGACCGGACGATTTTGAACTTTATATATACTGATGGATCCTCGGTGTCCTCTTCATAGCCAAGTGCCACCTCATGCGAGCTGAGGGACGTGCCACAACGGGGGCAATGCGCGGCCGTCTTGTAACCCAGATAGATCAGACCCCTGTCCCACATCTGCTTGAGCGCCCACCAGACCGTCTCAATGTAGTAGTTCTCCATGGTGACGTAGGGGTGCTCGAGGTCACACCAGTAAGCGATGCGCTCGGTCAGTGCGTTCCAGTCTTTCAGATACCGGAAAACGCTCTCGCGGCAGCGGGTATTGAATCTGGCGATGCCATATTCCTCAATCTGCGTCTTGCTGGAAAGGCCAAGCTCTCTTTCCACTTCCAGCTCCACGGGAAGGCCGTGCGTATCCCAGCCACCGATGCGCGGCGTATAATAGCCCTTCATTGCCCGGTGACGTGGAATGATGTCTTTGAAAATGCGGGAAAGAACATGGTGGATTCCGGGGCTACCGTTGGCCGTTGGCGGACCCTCATAGAGAGTGAAGCGCGTACCACCCTTCCGGTTTTCCACGCTCCGCTCAAAGATTTTATTCTCTTTCCACCAGGCCAATATCTCTTCTTCAACCTGCGGCAGGTTAAGCTGGCTGCTCACCGGACGGAACATGGATTTTTGGCCCCCCATAAAATATTAAACCCGTCCCCTAGGGACGGGAATTATCTACCCGCGGTACCACCCTATTTCCCCGATCTCTCGGGGCACTTTGTAAGGGCACCTTATGATGCCCCCGTCCTTGATAACGGCTGACGGCACCGGCCAAGTCTACTGAGCGTCAATCTCCAACTGGCGACCGTTCGGTTGGCAACTCGGGAGGGATTTTCAGGAAGGCGCTCACGTCTGCTTCCACCGTATCAGACTCGCTGGGTAACCGTGACTTCCCTACTCTTCTCCGTCAGGGCCTTTACCGCTAAAGGTTAGCACACTTCATCGGGCAAGTCAATCTGACGGCAGCCCTTTCGGCACGATGACCACCCGCCGTGCTTCACCCTCTCCACTGCTCTCGGTGGTTACGTCGGGATGGTCCACAAGTGCTATGTGGATGATTCGCCGGTCAAAAGCGGGCATTGGCTCCAGAGCAAACGGTTCTCTCCTCTGTTTTACCTGCTCGGCAATCCTCCAGGCCATCGTCTGAAGTGCGTTGCAGCGCCGTTGTTTGTAGCTTTCGACATCAATGACAATCGGCAACCATACCCTTTTCTGATGACCTACGATAATCCGCACCAGGTACTGGAGGCAGGATAGAGTCTGTCCCCTCCGCCCAATCAGGATACCCAGGTCATCACCTTCCACGTTTAGCGTTACGGAGCTTGGTACCTCTTCCTTGCTTTCTACCAGTGCTCCCGGTACCGGGTTTACCGAGGCGGTAATGCCCATCAGCTCAAGCAGGTTTTCCAGAATGGCGCGTGCTAACTCAGCAATTTCAGTTTCGTTCTCATCCATCAGTTACACCTTATGGTGATTACCTTCGTTTGGGACGTTTGCTCTTCTTCGGATGGCGCTTCATCGCCCTCAGGCTAGGCTGATATCTGGCGCCCTCTTTTGTTGCTACATCGGCACTGGCGATGTCAGCGCCGACGTCTGCCCCGATATCGGCCTCAGTGTCTGCGTAGTCGATCTCCTTTTCCTCCGCCGTGGTAAGGCGCTTGATATACTTTCTATCTGCTCCCGCTGGCTTGGTCGCCGCCTGAGCCGTTAGTCCACCCCACCCGCCGGTAATGAAGTACTGCAAGCCGATGCTTATGAGGTTGGAAACCACCCAGTAGAGTGCCAGCCCGCTCGGGAACTGAAGGGTGAGGAAGGCGAACATCAACGGCATCACCCACAACATCATCTGGGCCTGCGCCTGCTGTCTGGGATCACCCGTCTTGGGCGTCGTCATCTTTTGCTGCAACCACATCGAACCGCCCACCAGAATCGGCAGCAGCAGGTATCTGTCCGGCACGGCCAGATCCAGCCACAGAAAGCGGCTGTTGAGCGGCACCAGAGAAAAGACCTGAGGCCATGAACTATACAGGTGTCCGGACAGCTTCAGAAAGTCTTCGGGTACGACCGCCAGCACGCGGATGATCGACTGGAAGAGTGCTATCCAGATGGGCAACTGGACGAGCATGGGCAGCAGACAGCCGGCGGGATTGATGCCGGACTCCTTGTAGAGACGCATCTGTTCCTGCGCCAGCTTCTGCTTGTCCTTGCCATACTTCTTCTGCAACTCGGACATCTTCGGCTGCAGCTCCTGCAGCGCCTTGGTCGACCTGAGCTGCTTCAGGGTAAGCGGTATGGTCACCCCCCGCACAATAAGGGTCAGCACGATTATCGAAAGGCCGAAATTATTGAAAAGAGCGCCGGACACAACGATAAGGATATTTATCATCGGCGACAGTATAATCAAATCCCAGATTTCACCAATCAAAGCGTCTTACCTCACTCGCTCTCCAGTTCAAGACTCCATAAAGTGGCTCCGGACCGCGCGTCCACGGCGTAGAGGACATCATCGGCACTGTGAATATAGATGACACCATCGCTGGTGGCCAGAGGGGCATAAATTTCATCTTCAAGGTTTACCAGCGATTTTTTCTGCCGGGGATTTATGCTCAACGAGTACACTTGGCCTGTCTCCGCCGCCACAATGACATCGCCGCCGGCCAGCACCGGTGAGGCACTAATCGGACTCTCCAGGTCAAAGACGGCGACCACCTCCCCGCTCTCCGTCTTCAGGGCATGTACCTTCCCGTCAACGGAGCCGGCATAGATGATGCCATCATTGGCCAGGGGACGTGACCAGAACCAGTTATCTGCCTGATACTTCCAGCGCAGGCTGCCATCGGCCTCATTCAGGGCATACAGATGCCGGTCAAAAGAACCGAAATAAACCGCACCATCGTACACCAGCGGAGTGGCCACAATCGCCCCCTCCGTTTCGAACTGCCACTTCAAGCTGCCGTCGGCCACATTCAGCGCATACAGCTTTTTATCAAAAGAGCCTATATACAGGGTTTGGCCATTTACCGCCGGTGTTCCCCAGATTTTATCGCCAGATTCAAATTCCCAGAGTTTATCTCCGGTTGCCGCATCGAGCGCGTATAATTTACCGTTGGAACTGCCGAAATAAACTCTGTCTCCTAACACCGCGGGGCCACCGACAATCGGGTCAAGTTCATCTTCCCTTGGATATACCCAGCGCAACGCGCCGGTCTCCATATTCACGGCATACGCCTTGCCATTATAGCCGGTAAGGTAGACCAGCTCAAACGTAACCGCCGGCGTCCCGTAAATGGCCACGGCCTGCGTTCCCTGGGCACAGCCAAATCCGCCGGACTGTTTCTGCTCGAACGGAACGTCCGGCCAGAGCCGCTGCTGGGTGGAGCCATCTATGGCAACCAGCTTGCCCTCCATTGAACCCAGAAAGAGAGCCTCATCGATAACGGAAACCCCTGACCACCCTCTCGGTACACTCCTGGCCGTCTGGCAAGAGGGAAGAGCCAGGCCGCTGGCCAGCACCAGCAGCAATACTGCCAGAAGCAGCGCTTTGCTGATGACTCCTTTTTTCGACAACTGTTTCGTACTCCTCACTTCATTTCCTGAATATATAGAGCGAGCCCCCGCTGCGCTTACGGTACCGGGTCGTATCCCCCTTCGTGGAAGGGGTGACAGCGGCAGAGACGCCTGGCTCCCAGCCAGATTCCCTTTATTAAGCCGTGCTTGGTAATGGCCTCATATGTGTACTGAGAACAGGTAGGGGCAAATCGGCAGGAATGCAACGTGACCTGAGACAGGGTCATCTGATAAAGCCTAATCAGACCTAAGGCTAACATTCTCATAACTTTCAACCAGTAAGCCAGCTCGAGACAGCAAGTCCTTAACTGCCTTCTCGAGTTCAGCGTATTTAACTCCAGCCGTGGATGAGCGGGCAATAAAGATGATATCCCACCCTGGTCGCAGGGTGGTCGCCCGCAGTATTTCACGCAGCAGGCGCTTCACCCGATTTCTCACTACTGCCTTGCCTACACGGCGGCCAACGGAAAAACCATATCTGGACGACATAAGCCCATTAGATAGCGCCTTCATCACCAGCAAATTATTAGCCCACGAATTGCCTTTATTGTAGACGAACGCATACTGTACGGGTTTTCTCAGATACTGCTCACCCCTCACTGCACACGCCCCTTTATGCCACCCGGCCAGCCATCATCACACGACGGTTAATTTTTTACGGCCTTTCAGTCGTCTTGCTTTCAAAACGGCACGTCCGCTCCGCGTGCTCATTCGGGCTCTAAAACCGTGCTCTCGCTTCCTCGGAATCCTCTTTGGTTGATATGTCCTTTTGGGCACTTCAGATCACCATAACCAATAAACCGATTTTTAACTTTTACTATGGAAAAATGGGAATATCGTTATCTATGGCCTGCACCGATCAACCGGTCATCTCCGGCTCACGAACATGAACCGGTGCGTTGGGCAACATTGCCAGGTGACGAGCCCTTTTTATCTCTCTTGCCAGAATGCGCTGATGCCGGGCACAGGTGCCACTTTTACGGCGTGGCGCAATCTTTCCCCTATCGGTAATGAAGGATAGCAATTTTTCCGGATTTTTGTAATCTATGACCAGCGTCTTGTCCGCACAGAACGAACATACCTTGCGCCTGGGCACATATCTTGGTTTGGCCCACCTCCTGCTCCTAGGTACTTCCCTCGTTCCTGCCATGCATAACCCTTTCCACTGTATTTATCTAAAATGTAATATCACCAGGTTCCAGATCTGCAGTATCACTTTCTTCCATCTTGCCACCGCCGGCACTTTCCTCCAGCCTCTCTTCAGGCAGCGGCGATACCCCCCTGCGATCAAGGAATACCACTCTGTTGGCGTTTACCTCTACTCTTGAATGCTGCAGCCCATCCTGCCCTTCCCAGGTACGGGTACGCAGCCTGCCTTCAGCGTAAACCAGCCGACCCTTGGCCAGAAACTGGTTGCACTGTTCCGCAAGCTTATTAAAGGTTACCACGTTAAACCACTCCGTTTCCTGCCTGCGCTCCCCTTCGGGCGTCGTCGATACCCAGTTAGTGGCCACACTAAACGAGGTTACTGGCTTTCCATTTGGCGTAAACCGCATCTCCGGCTCCCCACCAACATTACCGATTATAATCACTTTATTCAGACTTGGCATGTCTCCGACACTCCTTTTATCCCTGCCTCAGGCAGAGATGTCAGGGCAACCCCAGTTTAACTACCGACCTTTATCAGCAGGTGTCGTAAAATATCCTCCGATATATTAAGAGTTGCGTCCAATTCCCTGGCCCAAGCCGGCTTCATTTTGCATCGCGTTAGCACATAATTGCCCTCCAGATGGCGTTTAATGGGAAAGGCCAGTTTCCGCTTGCCCCACTGTTCTTTGTCGGATATAACGCCACCTTTACCGGTAATGAACTGGTTTACATTGTTGACCGCAGCCTCAAGAGTTCCTTCAGCAACTTCGGGGTTGATCACTAACACCAGTTCATAGTCCCGTAAAGGCTGCTCCTCTGTCTTTATCTCTTCCTTCTTACTTTTACTTGTCGCCATTTTCCACTCAAAAAATTTTCTCGCCCATTATACCACAAACGGGAGACGCCGACAATGCTTTACTAAAACAGGCATACGAACCGGCTTCCCGTCACCTATACCCGATCAGTTAGCAAACTTGACACAGTATACCACCTTTGCTACACTCTAGTGAAGCCCAGGGAAATAGAAAACCGGTACTACCCACACAAATTATTTCAATGGCCCCGTGGTGTAGCGGACTAACATGCCACCCTGTCACGGTGGAGATCAGGGGTTCAAATCCCCTCGGGGTCGCATATAATTAATCGGTCGCTTAAATATTTGGTCAAAGGCTCATTTAAGATTAATATAGCAAGTTTCCGGCACATTTACCTGTTTGCCCGAATTTTTACGATTCAAATAGTCAAGGCCTTCTTTTGCAGTTACCGATGACTACCCAGGGTTAAAATAAAATAACAAAAATAACAAATTATAATCCGTAGGGCTTGACAATTATTGAAGCAAAGATTATCTTGTATTTATAATGCCATTCTGGAAGCATATGTTACCCTCATAATCATAATTGAAGTGCCAGCGCGAGCGGTTTAAGAAAAGAATATAGCGGCAGAACTCCAATCTGGCAATATGCTTGACCATAACAGAAATACATCAGGTAAGGAGGTGATTGAATTCAGTTACAACCATAGCACCAGCTAATACTGTATTTTTCAATCCGTTAGGAGGTAGAACTTAGTGAGAAAATATATAATCATTGGATTAGTGGCATTACTAGTAATCGTTAGCCTCATCGCTGGCGCCTGCGCCAAACCAGCACCTGCTCCTGCTCCAGCTCCGGCACCAGCTCCAGCACCTGCTCCAGCGCCGGCACCTGCTCCAGCTCCGGCACCAGCGCCAGCACCTGCTCCTTCCCCGGCTCCTTCCCCAGCTCCAGCGCCGGCTCCAGCCCAACCTGAAAAAGTCTGGAATCTTGTTGCTCAGTGTCACGCCGGCGGCGGCTCCACCTTCTGCAAGGGAGTAGCTGAGTTTCAGGCAAACCTTGAGATTGCCAGCGGCGGCCGGATCAATATGCCCCCGCATGCAGGCGGTGAGATAGTCCCGTCCATGGTGGAGCTTGACGCCGTTAACGAAGGCGTTTGCGACTTCGCCACCACCTGCACCATGTACTGGATGGACCGCTTTGGCCCCGCCTGCAACCTGTTCACCTACCAGATTGCCGGCCTCTCCCCCACCGAGCAGTTCTTCTGGATGCAGATGGAAGGCCTGGACCTGCTGAGGGAGATGACCGCGGACTACGATGTTTTCTGGGGTCCCGGGTTCCAGACCGTGCCCGAGGCGTTCCTCGGCTCCAAGAAGCCAATAACCAAGCCAGAAGACATCAAGGGCTTGAAAATCAGGACTGCCGGCGATGACGGTAAGATTTTCACCGACATGGGCGCTTCCGTGGTCACGCTGAGCACTGAGGAGACCTATGAGTCACTGATGCGCGGCGTGCTCGACGCCTACCAGCTCAGCTCCCCTGGCTATGACTACTCGATAGCGATGTATGAGGTCGTCGACCATCTGTATGTCGGGTCAGCCCGCCAGCCCCAGGAGTGGCAGCCCCAGATGTGGAACATGGATACCTGGAACGAGTTTCCTGATGACCTGAAGAAGATATGCTACGAGATGGGCGCGGCAGCAGGCATGAACTACTACCGCTTCATGGTCGCTACGGACCTTGCGTCTGTACCACTGTGGGCAGAGCAGGGCGTGCCGCTAGAGTTCATCCCGCAGTCAGTTTCTGATGAAGTGGTTCGAAGGGCAGGCATTCTCTATGAAGAGCGCGCGGCTGCGGACCCCTTCTTTGACAAGGTCTACACATCAATTCAGAACTTCAAGACGGATGTTCGCAGTACCTGGCAGCGCATGTAGTTGCCCAAAGTCCCCTGCTTCGGCCTCCCGAAGCAGGGGACTTCAACGTTAACGAGAATGAAATGCGATGAAAAAAGTCCTCAATATTGTTGATATCATCAGCCAGAAGGCAGGAGAAATTGCCCGCTGGTTCGGTTTACTGCTGATACTGGTCGTAGTGTATGACGTTATTGCCCGCTACATCTTCAACGCGCCAACGATATGGGGCTATGAAGTTGGCATCGCCCTCGGTATGTCACTGTATTGTTTCGGTTACGCTTATACGGAGAAAATCCACGGCCATGTCAGGGTGGACGTATTTTATATCCATATGCCACCGCGCGGCAGAGCCATAGTTGATGCTGTCGGCGGCTTCATTTTCTTTCTGCCCACCATAATACTGGTCGTGCGCTCCGCCTGGAACAAGATGTATTGGTCCTGGAGCATCATGGAGAAAAGCGTGGAGGGCTACTGGTACCCGCCGTGGTACCCGCTCCGGACGATGATTTTCCTCGGCTTCACGCTGCTGCTCATACAGGGCCTGGCTAACCTTTACCGCGCCGTATATCACCTCGTAAAGGGGAAGGAATATGCCTGAACTAAGTCCTGAGTTCGTCACCATTGCCATGCTCGTTGGCGTTCTAGTTCTGGTAATAACCGGCTTCCCTCTGGCTTATATCATCGGCTTTCTTGGTATTATCTTCGGCATCTTTCTCTGGCAGGAGCAGGTAGGAAGCGTTTTTTACCTGCGCATTTACCGTCTGATGCTCAATCGCGTTCTACTGGCGGTGCCCCTCTTCGTCTTCATGGGGGCGATGCTGGAACGCTCGGGAATAATTGAACGGCTCTATGCCACTCTCTACCTTTGGTTAGGCGGGTTCCGCGGCGGTCTGGCAGTGGTCACTATCATCGTGGGTACTATTATGGCGGCTACTGTTGGCGTCATCACCGCCTCGGTAACGCTGCTTACGCTTGTGGCCCTGCCCTCAATGGTAAGGCGCGGTTACAGCAAGAGCTTTGCCGCTGGTGCCGTTACTGCTGGTGGCATTCTGGGCATCCTTATACCCCCGAGCGTCATGATAGTGGTTTACGGCCCGATGGCGGAGATATCGGTAGGCAAGATGTTCTTCGGCGCTTTTATCCCCGGCTTCATGCTTGCTGCCGGTTATATCAGCTACATTGTCATCCGTGCCTTCATGCAGCATGACATAGGACCGCCGGTGCCCGTTGAAGAAAGAGCAGTCCCCTTCGTGAAAAAATCGGGGATGCTGCTTGTCTCACTGGTGCCGCCGGCCATCCTCATATTCTCCGTTCTGGGAGTCATCTTCTTGGGCATTGCCACGCCCACCGAGGCCGCCGCTACCGGTGCCTTCATGGCCACGATACTGACCATTGGCTACCGCCAGTTCAGCTTGAAAGTCCTAACTGATGTGTTAACGACGATGATGAGACTCTCCGGGTTCATCTTCCTCGTCGGCGGTATGTCCTTCGCCTTCGTCGGCGTCTTCCTTGGTTTTGGTTGCAACGAGGTAGTGACCGGATGGGTTATGGGCATGCCCGGCGGTAAATGGGGCGCCTTCGGCGTCATCATGTTCGTCGTCTTTCTGCTGGGTTTCTTCATTGACTGGATAGGTATCCTCTTCATCATGGTGCCCATCATCACCCCCATCTTCGAAGCGCTGGGCTTCGACCCTATCTGGGCAGCAATCATGGTCTGTGTCAACCTGCAGACCTCCTTCATGACGCCACCCTTCGCCATGGGGATTTATATCTGCCGCGGCGCTGCTGACCCGTCTCTGAACGTGACGGTGCTGGACATAATACGGGGTGTTATCCCATATGTTCTCATCGTCCTAAGCGTCATTGTGCTACTGGCCATTTTCCCAGAATTAATCACCTTCCTACCCGGACTGATGATAGGTGACTAACTACGTAAATTAACAGGATAAAAGAGAGGCAGGACAATCTCTTTCCTAGTCCGCCTCTTTTTTTCTTCGTTTTGCCTCTAAAGACACCCTTACCGGCTCCCGCGCTAGGTCATTTATGCCACTCCTGACTATATGATATACTGTTACCGTTTAAGCCCAAATAACGGCCATTATTACGCAAGAATGAAAATAGACATTATCTTAACACCCCGGCTGTTACCACTTCGTTTGGAAGACACAATTTGTGTGGTTATTGATGTTCTCCGCGCCACCACCACCGTAATTACGGCACTGGCGAACGGTGTCCGTGAGGTGAACCCGTTTCTTACCGCTGTCGAGGCCCGGCGTGTTGCGGAATCAGCAGACAATATTCCTTTCCTACTGGGCGGTGAAAGAAAGGGGCTACGTATTCCCGGATTCCATCTGGGTAACTCCCCCAGCGAATACCTTGACTCAGGCCAAATATCCGGCAGGGCCATTTACTTCTCAACTACTAACGGTACACCGGCCCTGCGGCGGGCTTTTCAAAGCAGTAACCGGCCGGTATACCTCGGGGCGCTGGTCAACCTGTCAGCCGTGTCCTTAGCCATTGTGCAAGCTGCCACAAAAAATGCCCTGCGAAGCATTTTTCTCGTCTGTGCCGGACGTCACGGTAGACCATCGCTTGAGGACCTGTATTGTGCTGGACTGATTGCGCAAAGCTTATGGTCCAAATTTACTGAATCCGAAATATCTCCCGAGTTAAGCGATACGACTGTTTTAGCGATCGAGTATGCCAAGACAAATCGAGATAAGCCGCTGACCGTGCTGACCGAAAGTGAGCATGGCCAGTATCTACAGGAGATAGGTTTTACGGCTGACCTTGAGTTTGCCAGCCAGATAGATAAGTATGACATCGTTCCCTATTTCGATGGGAAACGCATTATCATCAGTCCTGAATAGCCTCCATGGGTGAGTTGGCGAATCACCCATTAGAGCATGCGGAATCATAAAAATGGGTGATTTACCGTCGACATAATAAGTACTAAAGTAAATAGTACCGATGGGAAATAATTTGGGGTAGTTGGGCAAAATGAGGTTTCTTTATATTAACGTACCGCGAGTGGTGTTAATCGTCATCATTTCCTTCTTCTTTATAATATCAGGCAGGAGCTATTTCACCTTTGCCCAGCCGGAGCATAACGCAGAATTCAGTTTGATGAACCTCAAGGCGTCAATTTCTGAATCTGCAGCCTTATCCTCCGATTTAATTGAAGAGGTTCAAGAGATATCAGCGCTGTACGAGCACTATGTAATCTCTACTGCCCTTCAATCGATGAGGGTTATCGAAAGGGTGAAAGAGGTTCCGGACGTTAACACGGCGACGAATGACATGGCGGCGTTCCCCTCGGCAGAGCACAGCCTGTATCCTCACTACCTCACCAAGAGGTATAGCCAGTTCAAATATACCGTCGATTGCGATGGGATTGTGGACATTGACACCACCTCCCCCACCACAGTCTGCCACCTCGCACAACTAGAAGACTGCCTCAATTCCATTGAATAAAACGAGCCTCAAATCCAGCTTACTCGCAAAATATACCATTGGCCTGATAATTACAATTTTTCCTCCATAACTATCCTCGACGGTTAAAATTTTTTTGTGCTCCATTATTGATACTTTATGATTGGCGTACTAAAATATTTGCGGTGTGCTGATTTTGGACAAAGAAAGAGAGGTATCTCCGCCATGAATAAAGTTAATGTTTTCCTGTCGCCAAACAAAGTCATTTTCGGCAATGGTACCGCCAGCCAAGTGGGAAAAGAGGCGCAACAATTCCGCGCTAAGAAGGCACTCATCGTTACCGATAAAGGTGTGGTGAAAGCCGGCCTGCTGGCGGGAGTGCAGGACTCCCTGAAAGAGCAGAAGATAGGCTTTGATATCTTTGACAAGGTTGAGGCTGAGCCACCGGCTGCCAATGTGGATGAGGGTGCTCAGATGGCCTCCGCCAACGGGGCGGATATCGTTATCGGCGTCGGCGGCGGCAGTTCCATGGACGTGGCCAAGGGCATCGCCATCATGGCCAAAAACAAAGGCAAGATACTGGATTACGCCGGCACGGACCTAGTGCCCCAGAGAGGGCTGCCCAGGATATTGCTCACGACCACGGCCGGAACTGCCAGTGAAGTCACCCGGACCATCGTTATCATGGATGAGAAAAGAACCCTGAAGATGGCCGTGCACAGCAACTACGCTCTGGCGGATGTCGCCATCGTTGACCCCCTGCTCACCCTGTCCCTGCCCCCTAAAGTCACCGCCGATACCGGCGTAGATGCCCTGGTTCACGCCATAGAGACCTACGTCGCCATGAGTACCACTCCCTTCTCCGAAGTCCTGGCTCTGGAGGCCATCCGTTTGATTGCGGAAAACCTGCCCACGGCCTATGCCAAAGGGGAAAATATCGCCGCGCGATACAATATGTCGCTCGGGGCTACCATGGCCGGCATGGCCTTTACCGGCGGCGGGCTGGGCGCGGTACACGCCTTATCCAATGCACTGGGAGTCAAATACCACCTGTCCCACGGCAGGGCCAACGCGGTTATGCTGCCCTACGTGGTTGACTACAATAAAATCGGCAGTTTAAGGAAGTATGCTGCCATAGCTCAGGCCATGGGTGAGAATACGGAAAAGCTCACGCCTTATCAGGCGGCGGAAAAACTGGTGTCCAGCATCTTCAGGCTGCTGGAAATCGTTAACATTCCCGCTAGGTTGAGCGATTATGGCATCACCGAGGCCGATATCCCCGCGCTCGTGGAAGGAGGCATGAAAATCAGCCGCCTCTTCGTGCCCAACCCGAGAAACCTGACCGAAGACGATGTCAGGAACATCTATACCAAGGCACTTTAAACGAGGTAAGGCCGGCCCCGAGCATTGTCACTTCAAATTTACTCTACCGGGAAACCGCTTTTAGCATAAGTCGCCAGATCACAGTTCCCGGGCAAGAACCGGGCATTGCCCTGTTTCCGTTGGCATTGACCGTCTTCGATAATAACCTCGCCGCGCTGCATGGAGAAGACAGGAGCGCCTATTACTCCTTTGCCTTCAAAGATGGTAAAGTCGGCATTACTGTGCATCCCCTCCGCGCTTATGGTGAACGGCATGTTTGGGTCGAATATGACTAAGTCAGCGTCGGAGTCTTTCTGAATGACGCCCTTTTTCGGATACAGGCCGAATATCTTAGCCGGATTCTCACACATCGTCTGCACCAGACGCGATAGGGTGATACGGCCGCCATTCACACCATCATGGTACACTACCGGCAACATCGTCTCTACAGATGGCATGCCAAAGCGCGCCTCAAAGATATTGCCCGGCCTTGGCTTAGCTCCCGGACCGCTGATGAAATCTGTGGAAGCACCACCCCACTCTTTCTGCTCCGCCTTGACATTGCAGCTATCGCTGCCCACGGTATCGATGGCGTGGCTGGCCAAGCCCCGCCATATAGCCTCGTTGTCCTCTTTTTCCCTCAAGGGTGGACCCACCTTGCCCAGAGCCCCTCTCTCCAGCACGGCCTGGTTGGTCAGAGACAGATATTGCGGGCAGGTTTCACCGTATATACGCCAGCCCTCCCGCTTCATCCTCGCCATTATTTCGGGTGCCTCACGGACGCTCAGGTGCACACAGTATAGCGGGCAATCGGTGAGGATAGCATAGGTGGCTGCCCGCTGCACCGCATCTACCTCGAGGATATTTGGCTGCGACGGCAGGAAATATTCGCGGGAGACTCTGCCCGCAGCGGTAAATTTCTCTACGAGGTAGTCAATAGCGTAGCCATTTTCGGCATGCACCATGGCCATTCCACCCTCGGCCGCCGCCATTGCCATGGCTTCCAGCATCTTGTCATCGGGCATCATCATACCCCTTTTAGGATAGGTCATATACATCTTGAAGGAGGGTACTCCCATCTTGATCAGCTTGGGGATTTCCGTCCTGACATCATCTTCGGCCACAAACGCCGCGTGGATGGCGAAGTCAAGGTATGATATCCTCTCCCCTTCCTCAATCATCTTGGCAATGATTTCCGAGGTCTTCCCAGGTGTACCCCATGCCGCCAGATTACCGAAAAACGGCATTATCGTGGTGACGCCACCATAGGCTGCCGACAGGGAAAAGGTGTCCATTTTATCGGCATATACCGGGTGGTTGTGGGCATCAATGATGCCGGGAAGCACGTACTTGCCGGAAGCATCTATCGCTTTCGGCGCCTGTAAGTTTTGGCCCACTTCCTGGATTACCCCGTCGCCCACCAGAACATCAGCCCTGATTATCCCCCTCCCGCTGACGACCAGACCTCCCCTGATAACGCAATCAGCCTTTGCCATTGGATTACCTCCTAACTATTTAAAACATCGGGTAAGCGCAGTTTATTGAGCCACACATAATTTTGTCAAGCGCCAGCAGGTTGCAACCTGGAAATAAATTGCATAGAGCACCTCTCCCCATGTAGAATTGCTTTGCTATGGGCAGTCTGATGAACCTAGCCGCCTTTCTGGTCAATAGCAAAGTTGAATTCGAATTCATGGAGAAAAGGGCCACCCACCATGCCACCGAGGCCGCTGCGGCCAGCGGCCTGTCTCTGGGTGAAATCGTCAAGTCCATCGTTTTCACCGACCAGGATGGCAGACCGATGCTGGCAGTGGTACTTGCCAATACCGATGTCAGCCGCCATAAGCTGGAACGCTGCTCCGGTTCGAAATCGGTAAGACTGGCCTCCGATGTCATTGCCAAAGCCGCCACCGGTTACCCCACCGGCGGCATACCCCCCGTGGGCCACCGGAGAAAGTTACCGGTATATATCGATAAAAGAGTCATGCGCTGTGATTGCGTCTGGTGCGGCGGTGGCGCCAGGTCCAAACTGGTGAAACTGAAGACATCGGATATCTCGCGCCTGGCGGCTGCCAACATTTGCGACCTGGCCACCGATTAGCCAGATTGCCTTCCAGCTTTCTGCCTGCATTGGTCAGGCCGTATCCATTACAAAATTATTACGAATGCGTTTCGCCTTATAACTGGAGGTTGTAATTGCAGGCTATCTCGTATATGATACTATCAGATAATAATATGTAAATCTTCTGCTTACTTCTTGGCTAAACCAACTGGATCGGGCAGGTAGAGGAACGGTATCATGCGGTGGAAATTGAGAAGGGTAGGCAGTGTAAACCTGAGGCAGGGGGGTGTGGCGCTTCTGGAAATCCTCGTCGGGCTGGCTATTCTCGGCGTAATCGGGGTCGCTTTTATCACCGGCATGACAACTACCTTCAATGCCATTGATGTCAGTAAGGAAAGGGTGGCCGCAGAGAGCCTGGCCAAATCACAGGTAGAATACATCAAGGTACAGGATTATATCCTGGTGGAGGACTACAACCCAGCTTACCCGGCAACTAGCTACGAGCTTATCACTGTTTCACCCGACTTGGCCTCAGCCGGTTACTCGGTTAATATTAGCGTGCCGGAAGTAGTCATCAATGAAATGGAGGGTGGATTCGAACTGCAGAGCATAAACGTAACCGTCAGGCGCAACAACGAGCGGAAACTGCAGATATCAATATATCGGGTCAGCGGTTAAAGCGATGAGTAAGAGGCAGAAAGGGTTCACCATACTTGAATTATTGGTCGGTTCGGCCATAATGGCGTTGGTGGTCGGAGCCATTGCCACGACCTTAACGATTCTGTTTCTGAACTATGGTCAGGCGGCGGGGCAGAATTCGGCACTGCCGCAGGTGCAGAATGCGGGATTCTGGATTACGCGCGATGTTCAGGCGTCGAGGAATATTACCGCCACGGACCCAAATGGTTTCCCGCTATCTCTGAAAATACCGGTTGATACCGATGAAGACAACGATAACCGCGCTGAATACTTCTTCGATGGCAGCAGGCTGAAACGCCAGCTCTATGACTCTTCGGACAACCTCATTTCCGAAACCCTTATTGCGGATTACATGTACACGGATAACTGCACCTTTGCCACAGTAAACGCCACCCTGAGATATTACCAGCTCACGATAAGTGCCTCCCGGGAAGGAGAAACGGTAACCAGAGTATATGATATGGGGCAGAGGTTATAGCTAACTGAAAGAATACCCAGAAGCCGAGATATCAGATAGGACTCCAGGTAGGGCCCCTACTTTGGTTCTAGTAAATATTAACTAACCTGTAACATTATTGTAACATTTCGCAACTATTCTTAATTGACCTGTAATGTATATGGCATTTAAAATCAAGTTAGAAATAATCTGGATCTACGTAATCAGGAGGTGGACAATGAAAGCGAAATACATTTTGCTTGGTCTTTTATTGGCGGCGCTTGTTGTAGGTGGAGCAGGTTGCGTAGGCAATAAGGCAACCGGTGGAGGTTGGTTCATCGATGACTATGGTGCTGGAAAAGTAACATTCGGATTCACGGGACAACCTACGGAGGAGCAAATTGACGGGGCAGCACCATTGCCACCGACATTTTCACCGGGTATAGATTGGCCTCCAGAGAATTGGGAACAAATCGGCGCCAAAGGGCAATTCCAGTTGGTTGCTCACGGTGACAATACTACTAATGTACATGGCACATTTGAGGGCACATTTGCCTATACCCAACCCGAAATAGATTACTATTTCTGGGGAACATGCTCAATAGATGGGGAGGAACTTAGTTTTTGGGTAAGTGGCGTAGATGATGATGAGGTTGGAGATGAGATATTGATAGGTATTGGCGGCGACCCGGGTAATTTATTAGGCAACGAGTATTATTTCGGCGGGAACCTTGAGGGGGGTAACATCAAGGTTCACGAACCTAAAAAGAAGTAGAGTTCTATAGAGCCCGTCACATAAAAAGAGCCCAGGTCAAAGCTTGGGCTCTCTTTATGGGTAACATAACCAAGTTGCGCACGCCCAGGGATCTCGCCTGACTTCAAAATATGTAGTATTATATTAAACAGGTGGGGAAAATGTTCAAGAGGTCGGAATCAGGGCAAGCCCTGTTAATCGCTCTTATCCTGCTGGCAGTGGGCAGTCTGCTGGTAATTCCAGTGTTGCAGCACGTGTTCACCGATGTGCGTTTAAACAATACTCTGGAGTGCCGGACATTAAATGATTACTCGGCAGATGCCGGCCTGCAATACGCCACCTGCAAGATATACAACAACCCGGGAATATATACCTCTGCACCTTTGTCGGAAAACCTCACCATTAACGACCGAACGGTAAACGTTAACGGCCAATATCTGGGTGGAGGTCTCTTTTCCATCAACTCCACAGCCTACGGCGGAGGTTGTGGCAGGACTACTATCAGGTCTTTAGTCAACCTGAGTGTTGGTTCCTTCGCCTACGCCCTGGCGGGTATGGATGGAGTTACAATTAGCAACGGTATTATTGACTCATCACCTACTCCGGGTGGGGGTCATATCCATTCCAACGCTGATATTGAAATAACTGGGCAGAGTTCGCTGGTGAACGGTGATGCCTCTTGCGTCGGCGCAGTAACGAAAGGACAGGATAGAATTACCGGTGAAATCGAGGAGGGCGCCGACGCCGTGCAGTTCCCCAGCGTCTATGCCGATTTATATAAGACCATAGCGCAAGAGGGCGGCACCCACAATGGTGACTTGATTTTGACCGGAAGCGGAACCATAGGGCCGCTGTATATTACCGGCATGCTGGATCTAAAACCGGGTGCCAGCTTTGTACTTGAAGGCCCGCTATACGTCGTTGGCGATATTAAGGGGACAGGCGGGCACCTTGATGGTCAAGAGCATATTTTAACCGAAGGCGACATAAACATGAGCGGGGGCGGCTACGGCTCCGAGTATATCCCTGTCCTTGTGTCCGTATATGGCGACATCTCCCTGGTCGGGCCTGTGGTGGATGCCGTGGTATATGCCCCGCAGGGTGTAGTTGACCTTACCAATATACAACTGTTCGGGGCTGCAGGCGGAGTGGAGGTAGATGTGAGCAACGCCATTATTACTTACTCGGAATCGCTCCACGGCCGTACGGACCTGCCGGGCAGCGAGCTTTTTCCTCTTACCTACACTTACGATTAAGGATAGACTACTTTACCCATCCATCAACTCGATTCCCTGAAATCATATCTTTTTTACCTGTAACAGGTCATTTCACATCCCCGATGTAAGCTTTTCTTCCTCTCCTTGTAAGCAAATTTTTAATTTATGTTATAATTACGGGCGAGGCTGTCCTGTATGCTATATCAATGTCCGGGGACTTGCCTACTTATATCTGCACTTTACAAAAATTAATTATGGAGCAGCGATAATGAAAGGCGCATTTTATCAGGGAAATAAAAGCTTCTACGTTGGCGATTCTCCACCGCGGCCACCGGGTCCCGGAGAGGCAAGACTGAATATAATTTATGGTGGCATCTGTGGAACGGATGTCCACATCTATCTGGGGCACATGGACAACCGCATGAGGTTACCGCAGGTAATCGGCCACGAGATGTCGGGCACGGTGTCTGAAGTCGGTGAAGGCGTCACCGGATTCAAGCCTGGCGACAAAGTGGTGGTCAGGCCGCTGGTTTCCTGCGGCCGCTGCCCGGCCTGCAAGGCAGGTCATTATAACGTCTGTCATAATATAAACGTACTCGGCGTGGACACGCCGGGGTGCTTTCAGGGCAGCTGGACGGTGCCGGCAGATATACTGCACCGGTTGCCCGATGATATCGATCCCAAACTGGCGGCGCTGGTGGAACCAGCCGTGGTAGCTGCGCATGCCATTCGCAACGGGCAGGTCACTGAAAAAGACTCCGTCGTGGTCATCGGTGCGGGACCCATCGGCATACTGGTGGCCCTGGAGGCGAAACTCAAGGGCGCCAGTGTAACCGTCGCTGAAATCAACCCGCTCCGTATTAACGTAGCCCGTGAATTCGGGCTGGAGGTAGTCAACCCGAAGGAGGCTGACCTGTCAGCATACGTTGCTGAAAAAACCGGCGGAGCCGGGGCCGATGTTGTCTTCGAGGTAACCGGTCTGGCACCCGGGGCAAAAATGATGACCAGACTGGTCAGGACAAGAGGGCGCATTGTCATTGTCGGCATCTTTGCCGAGCCGGTGCTGGTTGACCTAGGCCAGATGTTTCGGCGGGAGCTGAAGATGGGTGGGGTCAGACTGTATGAGCCGGAGGACTTCGAGACGGCAATTCCCCTGATAGCCTCCAGAGCCGTTCCGTGGGAAAAATTGATTTCTGACATACGTCCGCTGGAAAGGATACAGGATACTTTTGAAGAAATTGAACGCGGCGCTAACTTCATGAAAGTGCTGCTGCAGTGCCGCGATTAACAAAGGGGGTAAAAGCACAGTGATTTTAAAAAATACCACTAAGGCCAAGCTAAAAGCTGGTCAAGCAGCCATCGGTATCCGCCTGGATTTTAGCTCGCCGTACGTCGTGGAAAGTCTGGCAGGCCTTGGCTACGATTTCGCCTACTTCGACCTTGAACACGGGCCTTCCAGCGAGGAATCCTGTCAGGATATGTTCCGGGCTACTGAGATTGCCGGCGTAACCCCTCTGGTGCGCGTGTCGAGTTACGACCCCGGCTATGTAGCCCGCTTCCTTGATTCAGGCGCCATGGGTATTATTTTCCCCCACTGCAATACCAAACAGGATGCCGAAGCTGCCGTCAGAGCGGTCAAATACCCGCCGGACGGTGAACGTGGTGCCGGCGGCCGTCCCCTGACCCTGAGCGGTATGCCCATCGCCGACTATATTCGGGAAGCCAACCGGGAAACCATGGTCATCACCATGATCGAGGAAATGGAAGCGCTGAAGAACCTACCGGAGATTCTCACCGTGGAGGGCCTTGACGTGCTGTGGGTCGGTCGGGTGGACCTTTCCGTTTCTTCCGGCATCCCCGGCAAAGTAGACGACCCGAAAATTCAGGACGCTGTGAAACGCATCATCACCGAGGGCAATGCCGCCGGCAAGGTGGTGGGAGTGGGAGCCGTCAGCGTCCAGCGACCGGAACAGATTCGGGAGTTCATCAACCAGGGTGCCCGATTTTTCTCCCTGGACACCACCGCCATATTACGAAGCGCATCGCGCAATATCCTGCAAAGCATCAGGTCGGAATAGGCTGCCTTCAAGGCGTTCCGCGCACCGCACTCTGAAGCCTAGCAATAAAATCGCGGCGTCCCTGCTCGCTGCCCAGTATTTCATGCTTCAGCTTGCGCCAAGTAGCCGGGCAGTCTTTATAGCTGACACCAACAATATCATGGATTGCCCGGTCAAGCTGCTTTTTATTGCCCGGGTTGACATCTATCCCCGCTTCCGCAAAGATATTCTGTAGGTGACGAAAATAGCAGGACATAGTCTACTACCTCCCCTTTCCACAATAGCCTTTTGGATGTAATGGTAAGCTCAAAAATGTGTGCTGTCAACACGCCCATTTGACAAAGCACCCTCATTTACTTAAAGTGTCTATGTCCAACAGGGAATCAATGTGTGTTAATGCTGCCTTTTTCCGGTTGAAGGAGGCCTGATGGAAAATGGTTTGATGGGTTTGGTCGGCAATACACCGATGGTGGAACTGAAGAAGGTAAACAGCACTGCGTCCACCATTCTGGCCAAGTTGGAAACCTTGAACCCAAGCGGCAGTATCAAAGATATTATGGCCTCTTATATGACCGACGTCGCCGAGAAAAAGGGATTGCTGAAACCGGGCGGCAAAATAATCGAGGAGACGAGTGGTAATACCGGCATTTCTTTTGCCATGATTGCCGCCTTAAAGGGGTACCACTTCATAGCGGTGATGCCGGAGCACATGAGCGAAGAGAGAAAGCAGCTGATGCGGTCATTCGGAGCCGAGATCGTGCTCACCCCCGAAGCGGACGGGTTCCCTGGTGCACTGAAAAAACTAGAGCAGCTGGCCGAAGAAAACAAAGACGCCTGGCTACCCCGGCAGTTCGAGAATCGTGATAATATCGATGCCCACCGTGAAATCACCGGCAAACGTATTCTACAGGCGGTGGGCAAGGATATCGACGTATTTGTGGCCGGCGTTGGCACCGGCGGCAGCCTGATGGGCGTGGCCGAAGCATTGAGGCAGGCCAACCCCGGCGTCAAAATCGTCGCCGTGGAACCGGCGGAATGCGCGGTGATGAGCGGCGGCCAGCCCAACAACCATATTATCCAGGGCATCGGCGCGGGGTTCATCCCCGATTTGGTCGACCTTGACTTTATTGACGAGATTGTTGCCATTAGCTGCGCCGATGCGGTGGCCATGACCAAGAGACTGATACGGGAAGAAGGCCTGATGGTCGGTATTTCCTCCGGCGCCAATGTCCTGGCCTCGCTGCAGATTGCCCGCAAATCGGGGCAGGGCAAGACTATCGTTACGCTCCTTCCCGACAGAGGGGAACGATATCTGAGCATGAACGTTCTCTAGGCTGGAGCTAAAATAAGAGCCAAGGAGCTTAAAAATGGCTAAGGCAGTTAGAATAACCAGTGAAGAACCAGGAGCATTTTTTCAACATCGCCCGGTAGTAGCTACGATAGTTACTGCCCATGCTAGGGGGATGGATAATGCTCTGGCGATAGGCTTGCATACCCTTATTTCCCATAACCCGCCTATTTGTGGGATAGCTGTCATGCCTGAGAGGTTCACCTACGAGCTTATTACCGAGAGTAAGGAGTTTGGAGTTAATTTCTTGTCCTTTGAGGAAGTTGAGCTAGTTTGTGCTGTGGGCAGTAGCACTGGCCGGGAAATAGATAAGTTTCAGAAGTTTAATATCGTTAAAGACAAGTCAGTAAGGACAGCCGTGCCAATCTTGAAAAATGCCTATGCCGCCTATGAGTGCAAGTTAGTTGACGATAGAGGCTATGGTAACCACAGGTGGTTGGTGGGAGATATTGTGGCTGTACATTGGTTGAAGGAGGTCTATACTCCGGAGAACACGCTGGATTTGGATAAGGTTAGTCCCATCCTGTTTCTAGGGCGGAATGTTTATCTTACCACTTCTAAAGATTCCGCAAGAAGTATCGGTCGCATTGTCCACTGACCTCAAGAGAAAGCATGAATATCCTCTAGATGGGCTGCGGGTCGTGAAAAAAGAGCGAACGCTGGTCAGGCTGGAACGGGAGTGGCGGGCACTTATCAATACCTGGGAAGGTCTGCCGGAAGATATTCTGCTTCAGCCGGGTGCCGTTGGCCACTGGTCAGTCCGCGACGTAATGGCCCATATCGCCACATGGAATGAGGAAGCCATGAAAGCCCTGCCTATCATCCTGGAAGGCAAACCGTTGCCGCGTTACATGGGCATTGATGCCTTCAACGCCAGAGAGCAGGAGCGCAAGCAGCACCTGTCACTGGAGCAGGTAAAAAGGGACGTGCTGGTCACCTATAATAAGCTGACCGATTATCTGCAGAAAGTGCCGGAAAACGCCTTTGGCAGCCCTCGTTTCACCAAGCGGCTTCGCCTTGATACCATCGGCCACTACCGGGAACACGCCACGCAGATCGTCGCCTGGAGGTCAGAAAAGGGATACTGATATCAGGAAAGCTGCTTTCCATATAGGCAGGCCGGGAAAGCTCACAATTGAGCCCGTAACTTTTCCGCTTTCCTCGGTGCGGCAATCCAGAAGGTGATGCCGGAAAGAACGAAACTCGCCATGGCCAAAAGGAAAGCATTTGTATAGCTCCCGGTAACGTCATAGATAAAGCCACCCAGCCACGGCCCAATTATCCCACCGAGGCCAAAGCCGGTCATCAGCAGCCCGGACAGTACAGCAAAATTCCGGCCATGAAAGATATCTGCCAGTCCCGCATAGATGGTCGGTGCGGACAGGCCGGCACCGCAACCAAAGCATATGGCGTACAGGTAAAGAAGCCAAGGCTGGGACGTGTCACGCACCGAAAGCAAAGCCGCAAGCGCCCCCAGGGCCAGAATGACCGCAAGCGTCACCGTTTTCTCCCTGCCTATCCAGTCGGACAGCCCGGCGCACAATTGCCCGACGACAACGAAAATCCCGAAGAGAGCAAAGACCGATGCCGCGAAGGTGCTGCTGTAGCCAACATCTTCGGCAAACTTCACCTGATGGCCTAGCACCATATAGGCGCCAATGCCCCAGTACAAAGATTGAGATGCCACCATGAACCACAGCTGGTATGTCCTCAGCGCTTTTCGCAGTGCCCAGCCATCAGGCAGGGATCTTGGTTCTTTCGCCGTACCGGCTTCCATTTCAATGGCCAGGCGCTGATTTTCAGCCCCGTACGGTTTCAAGCCCTTTTTCTCCGGACGGTAATGGTAGAAGAAGAGATACATGGGAACGAGAACGACAATGACAATGCCGGCGATGACGAAGTAGGCATGGCGCCAGCCCACCTGCGCGATTATGAACTCCACAAACATGCCATAGGTGAAGCTGAGCCCGCCACCTACCTGCGCCAGGCCTATGACCATACCCCGCCTCTTGGCAAACCAGTTGGCCAGCGCCGGCCCGAGCATTGGCCAGCCGCTGAACGCCGATCCCATAGGCATGAAAACGCCGAATAACAGATAGAAATGCCACAGCTCGTGGGCAAAGGCGCAGCCGGCCGTGGCCAATCCCAGCACAACGGCGCCAATCAAAACGACACGATTGGGTTTCCATCGGTCGCACAGGCTGCCGGCAATCGGCGCCGTCAAACCGTACATGAGAATATTCAGAGAAAGCATGAACGCCGTACTGCCACGGCTCCAGCCAAACTCATCGAGAATCGGCGGGAAAAACACCGAGAAAGAGTGCCGCGTACCATAGACCAGGATCATACCGATAATAGCAATGCCAACCATGGCCCAGCCATAAAAAAAGAGCGGTCTCCTGGCGGCGCCACCCTTTTCGTTAGATACCATTATATCCCTCGGTAAATGGTCTGCAGAATCCGTTCTCCTGCGACTCAAGCCCTTAATATCTCAGCCTTTATCTCTTTATCTATGGTTAATATGCCGAAGGAATCCCGCGCCCGGCCTGGATTGAACATAAGCGTACCCCGAATATACTCATTGAAGGACAGGTGAGAGTGTCCAAATATAATAACGTCCACCTCGCCAAACAGCGGCCGCACCCGTTCCGCCATCCCCCACGGCCCTCCAGAACCGTGGATAAGCCCGATTTGTTTCTCCCCGATATCGATAGTCCGCCTGTCCGGCAGCATCCGCTTTAGTTCACCCGAGTCCATGTTACCGTGAACCGCTTTTACCTCCCCGATCTCCCTTAATCCTTCGAGAACCGCCCTCTCCGTAATATCTCCGGCATGTATGATTAAGTCAACATCCTCCATCGCTTTCAGAATTGACAAAGGGACATCTTCAATGGTCTGCACATGCGTATCTGATATAACGCCGATTCTCAATACTCTACTCCTGCTGCAGGCTTGCCACCATTTTCTGTCCTAACTTACGGGCCTCTGCTACCAGCTGATGGTTTTTCCGTGCCTCTCCTTGTTTGTTGGCGTACCCGCTCACCACAAAGCGCCGGCTTTTCCCAACGAAGAACACCCAGTCGACAAACTGGTGCAAGGTATAAAGCGTGTCCTCGATGCCCATTTGCTCAGCAACAACGATGATGCCCACCGCCCTCGCCTTGGCCCGTATGTTCTTTTTGTACGGGAAATAGTTACGGTCTATAAAGGCCTTCATCTGGGCGGTCACATTTAGGTAGTATACCGGGCTACCCAGAATAACCCCATCGGCTTCATAAAACTTATCTATAATCCAGCCGGCATCGTCCTTCTGGATGCAGGCAGCAAGAGAGGCACAATTATCATGGCCGAGGCAGGGGCTCACTTCATGCTGGCTGAGGACTATCTTTTCCGTTGTTGCCCCGAGCTTCGCTGCCTCATCAAGTGCCTGGTCGACCAGAAAATTGGTATTGCCGTTCAATCTGGGACTGCCGACTATGGCCAGTATTTTCAATTCCTTCCCTCTATAGCGCCCTGCGGAATGCCGGTATTCCGGTGATATCCTGTCCCATAATCAGGGTATGGATATCATCCGTGCCCTCATAGGTATAGACCGACTCAATATTGGCCATATGCCGGATGGGAGAATAATCCAGAGATATACCATTGGCACCCAGCGTCTCCCTCGCCAGCTTGGCGCACATGCGCGCGACAGCGACATTGTTCTTTTTGGCCATGGAGATGTGTGCGTGGCTCGCTTTGCCTTCATCCATAAGCCTGCCCAGGCGATAAGACAGCAACTGCGCCTTGGTTATCTCAATCAGCATGGTGACCAGTTTCTCCTGCACCAGCTGATAGGCAGCAATGGGGGAGCCAAATTGCTCCCTTTCCTTGGCGTAGTTCAGGGCTGTCTCGTAACAGTCCATGGCAATGCCGATAGCACCCCAGGATATACCATACCTAGCCTGGTTGAGGCAGCTGAAAGGCGCCCGCAGACCCTTCGCTTCCGGCAGCACATTTTCCGATTTCACCTTACAGTCGGATAAACCGAGCTCGCCAACATCGCTGGCCCGCATCGAGCCTTTGCGTGCCTGCGAGGTCTGGGTGAATCCCTCAGTACCTCGCTCAATTATGAAGCCTTTTATACCATCCTCGGACTGCGCCCAGACAACAGCCAAATCAGCTACTGATGCCTCGCTTATCCACTGTTTGGTGCCATTAATCACCCAGCCATCGGCCACTTTTTTGGCCACCGTCTCCATTGACGCCACATCCGAGCCGCGGTTCGGCTCGGTCAGACCGTAACAACCTATTTTTTCACCGCGGGCCAGCAAGGGCAACCATTTCTTTTTCTGCTCCTCAGACCCATAGCGCCATATGGGATACATCACCAGCCCTGACTCCACCGCTATGAAAGTCCGCAAGGCGCTATCAACTCTTTCCACTTCCTGGCATATCAGTCCGAAGGTGACATAGTTTGCCCCCGGGCACCCGTATTCTTCGGGAAGAAAAGCACCAATCATGCCCAGCGCTCCCATCTTGGGAGCAATTTGACCCAGGTCCAGCGGCTTCTCTTCGTGGAAGGCACTGGCCACCAGCGATTCTACTTCATTTTCCAGAAATTCCCGGACCAGGGTGCGCGTCATCTTCTCTTCTTCGGAGAGAAGCTCCTCTACTCCGTAGTAATCCACGCCTTGAAATTTCATAGGTCACCTCTTTTATACCGAATGCTTTCCCCACCTCAGCTCGAACTTTTCCTTTACCTCAGTATTGATCAGCCACTGCGGCCACCGGTCTTTTGTCATCCGGGCAATCTCTTCGAACGGCCGTTTTCTGAGCCGGCCGACCGCTTCTTCCGAGTAATAAGCGGTGTGCGGCGTGATGATGACGTTTTCCAGCTCAAGCAGAGGGTGGTCCGGCGGCATGCTTTCTCCATGTATCACGTCCAGCGCAGCGCCGGCAATCTCTCCACTTGACACCGCCTGATACAGCGCTGCCTCATCGACAAACTCGCCGCGAGCACAGTTAATGAGGTAGGCCGTCGGCTTCATCCTCCGGAACTGTTCCGCTCCCAGCATGTGCCTTGCCTCCGGAGTAAATGCGGCGTGTACCGAGATGAAGTCCGAGTTCTCGATAAGGTACGGCAAATCAACCGCCTCCACACCGTATTCTGCGAAGACATCCCGGCCGACGTATGGGTCAAAAGCGAGCACCCTCATGTCAAACCCCCTGGCTTTGGGAACCACTTTGCGGCCAATCCGGCCGAAGCCGATGAGCCCCAGCGTCTTTTCTCGAACCGGGAACATTGGTGGCAATATTTCGAACCGTATTTCCCGTTTCTCATAGGATTCCCATTTCCCTTCCCGCACCGCCCGGTCCAGACGCACCAGCTTACGGCCGCAGGCCAGGATAAGCGCCATGGCATGCTCGGCGACTTCCTCGCTGCAGTAGGCATCCGGGTAGGAGACGCAGATGCCGTGCTCGCTCGCCGCTTCCAGGTCAATCGTTTCATAGCCGGTGCCGATGTTGTATATCATGCGGCACCGTTCCAGCTGCTCAATTACCTCTCTGGTAAACGGTTTTTTGAAGGTGAGGACAAAATCAGCGTCCCTGGTAGCTTCTATAATTTCATCTTCTGTCTGGCATGGTCTGGTGATGAATTCTACGCCGATTTTGCGGTAGTCTGCTTCATCATGCGGTATCATCGGGTTGGCCACCACCATTACCGCTTTGAAAGGCATATTCCCTCCCGTTATTTTTCCATCTCCATCTTTATCGCCTCTTTGGGGCAAAAAGCCTCACAGATACCGCAACCCTTGCAGAAATCAAGGTCAATTTGAATCTGGCCTTTTTCTTCGTTCAGTGTTATTGCCAGATCGGGACAGAGCAGACGGCACATCCGGCACTTATTGCATTTCGTATGCTCCACAACCGGTATCTGTGTTCTGCCTTCTACCGGCATGCTAATCCCTCGCCTTTCGCATATCGCTCTCTAAGCAGATTTCCCACCTCCCAGCCGAAAACCCGCCTCCACCGCTTTCAAATCGAGTTCCCGGAGCCTTTCCGCCACTTTCTCGGCGACCGCCGAGCGCAGGGCGCCCTTCGTTACCAGGCCAGTGATTTCCACCGCTGCCCCCAGCAAGACCATATTGGCCACGATTTCGCTCTTAAACTCTTCCATTGCTGTCCTCGTCGCTGGAATCGGCACCTGTCTCAAGCCGTCGACTTCGCTGGGAGAGACGAAATGGTCATCGTAAATAACGATGCCTCCCTCCCGCCGGACCTCACTTATGTATTTGCTGTAGGCCGTCTGGTACATGGCCATCATAACATCGGCCTCGATGACGTAAGGATAGCTAATCGGCTGATCAGAAATAACCACCTCCGCCCGGCAGGCACCACCCCTCGAGGCAGCGCCATAGGAATTGGTCCCGCCTACCCATTTACCATCGTTGAACGCGGCCTGCCCCAGTATCGTGCCAGCGAGGACTATTCCCTGACCGCCATAGCCGCAAATTACCGCCTGTTTGATTTGACCCACCTATAGTTCCCCAGTAATTATTTTATCCTTCAGTTCCTCAGCAGAAAGCGTCTCCGCTTTTTCTTCGGAAACACACCTGGACATCAGGTCTTTGAGCATTTCCGCTGGCTTGCCCAGCCTGTTCCGGCGGCCAAACTGCACCGGACAGGGGGTTACCGCTTCAATAAAGGCGAAGCCTTCAGTCTGCAGTGCTTTCTTGATGCCCCGTATCATCGCCATGGGTTGCGTAACGGCGTAACGCGCCACATATACCGCACCGGCGGCTTTCACCAGCCGGCAGAGGTCGAAGGGACGGAAGGGATTGCCCCCGTGGGTGGTCATGGTAAGGGCCCCTTTGGGTGTGGTGGCGCAGACCTGACCGCCGGTCATACCGTAGTTCTGGTTATTCGCACAGATGACGGTCATATCCATGTTCCGGCGCGCACCGTGAATGAGATGGTTCCCGCCAATATCGGCAAGGTCGCCATCGCCGCTGACCACCATCACCTTCAGCTTCGGGTTGACCATTTTGGCGCCGGTGGCAAAGGCGATGGTCCGACCGTGCAGCGTGTGCAGCGTGTCCGCATAGAAATAAGGGCTCGGTATCCAGGCGGCACAGCCGATGCCGGAGACAAACAGCATTTCATCCATATTGAGCTTGAGCTCATCGATTGCCCTTAAAATGAGTCCCTGTAGAATCGCCTCGCCGCAGCCGGGGCAATAGGTGGTTACCCCGATGCCGGGACGCAGATATTTTTCCATTTCTCTGACCACTACACAAGCCTCCTCAACTGTTCCATAATTGTACGCGGGTGGATGATTTCGCCAGTGACCTGCCCGTAGGATACCACATCGCAGAGTGCGTATTTTCTGACCTCACCGGCCACCTGACCCATGTTCATCTCCGGGACAAAGATTTTCCCCACCCTGGAACCTGTATCTTTGATTAGTTCACCGGCAAAGGGCCAGAGCGTCTTCAGTCGCAGCACGCCGATTTTTTTGCCCTCTCCGCGCAACTGCTCCACGGCAAACAGAGCGCTTCTGGCGGTGAAGCCGTAGCAGACCACCGCCACCTGAGCATCATCCAGATAGTAACCATCATACTTGATAATCTCCTGGCTGCGGTTCAGGATTTTCTGGTGCAGTCTGGTCACCAGCCTCTGGTGAATATCGGGATGGGTTATTTTCCTCACTCCCCATTCATCATGCGTGGAGCCGGTAATGAGCAACTTTTCACCATCACCGAAGGCAGGCATCGGCGGGACGCCGTCTGCCTCTTCGGTGCCGAATGGAGGTGCGCCTGGCTTCTTCTCCCGGTTAAATAGCTCCACGTCAGCACCGACCTCTATCCGTTCGTGAAGGTGGGCGGTCGCCTCTTCGGCCATGACGAAAACAGGCACCCTGAATCGCTCGGCAAGATTGAAGGCGTTGATGGTCTGGTCGTATAACTCCTGGACCGACCAGGGCGATAGGGCAATTGTCTGATAGTCCCCGTGTGAGCCCCATTTGGCCTGCATAATATCCCCGCTGCCCACCCGGGTAGCCTGCCCGGTGCTGGGGCCTGACCGCTGCGCATCAACCAGCACCATGGGCGTTTCCGTAAATACGGCATAGCCAATCGCTTCCTGCATGAGGCTGAAACCGGGCCCGGAGGTAATGGTCATCGCCTTGGCTCCTGCCCATGATGCCCCGATGCAGGAACAGGCGGAGGCAATCTCATCCTCCATCTGCATGAATACCGCCCCCACTTCGCCAAATCGGACGGAAAGCCTCTCCAACGTCTCAGTAGCCGGAGTGATGGGGTAACCGGCACAGTAGCCGCATCGCGCTGCGATAGCGCCTTCGGCCACCGCCTCATCACCGGAAAAGTAGTAGCTTCCGGGAGGAAGCACACTTTTTGCTGTCAGTTTCCCCAAAGATATGGCTCCGTTATCTCCTGAATGGCGCACCAGACATCATTTTACACCAGAACCATATAATTTGGCTAACCCGATGTCAAAATGCTGGCCACACCTTTCTGGCTGTCCACTGCCCATACGATGCCGTCTTTTACGATTTATTTCTCTGCCGCATTCTAACCATGTATGAACCAATATTCAACCTCGATTTGACACAGCTCGAGTGGTGAATTAAATTATGGTCTGGCATTATCAGCAGTGGAGACGTTAAATGCGCATCGTTTTAATCGGTCAGGCAGCTTTTGCCGAGAAAACGCTGGAAGCACTCCTTGAAATGGGGGAAGAGGTGGTCGGCGTTTACACCCCACCCGATATCCCCGGCAGAGAAAATCCACTCAAAACGCGGGCGCTTCAGCTAAGCGTGCCCGTCTTTCAGCCGGAAAAGATGCGTGCCCTGGGAGTTTATGATAGTTATGTTAAATTGAAGCCAGACCTCAACGTGATGGCTTTCGTCACCGATATTGTGCCCGAGTCCATCCTGAATTACCCCGAACTCGGCACCATACAGTACCACCCTTCCCTTTTGCCCAGGCACCGGGGCGGCAGCGCCATCAACTGGGCGGTCATCAACGGCGAGACCAGGACCGGCCTCACCATCTTCTGGCCGGATAAAGGCATCGACACCGGCCCCGTCCTGCTGCAGAGAGAGGTTGACATCGCCCCCGATGATACGGTGGGTTCACTCTACTTCAACAAGCTCTTCCCGCTGGGCATCGAGGCGATAAAAGAAAGCATCGCGCTCATCAAACAGGGTAAAGCGCCAAAAATCCCTCAGGACGAATCTCAGGCCACCTATGAAGGCCTTTGCACGCAGGCGACCATAGACTGGAAAGAGCCGGCGCCAAAAATCTACAACCTCATCCGTGGCACCAATCCCCAGCCGGGAGCGGCGACCAGCTATGGCGTCAGGAGATTTAAAGTTTTTGATTCCGAACTGCGCACCGGCAAGGTGAAAGGCTCGCCGGGCGAGGTAATCGATATTATGGAATCGGGGTTTCTGGTGGCGGCGCCGGGTGGCACCATTCTAGTCAAGCGAGTACAGCCGAAAGGCTCGCCAAAGATAGCCGCCGCTGATTTCATTAACCAATCGGGTCTTACAGTTGACGACCATCTGGGTGAATAGCGCTTGCCAATGCCATGTCTCTGGAGTATAATGACACGGAAATGGTGAAAGGGTACTTGCTGATAAAACTGGTCCCCGGCCTGGAGTCTGATGCCCTATCGCACATCCGCGCTATTCCCGGTGTCACCGATGTTGACCTCGTCTTCGGTCAGTGGGACGCCATTGCCACCACCGAGGCCAAAAGCCTTTTCGAGCTTTCCCGCATCATCATCCGCGAAATTCGCGGCATTCAAGGCGTCCAGGATACGGAGACACTGGTGCAGGGTGAGTTGTAGTTTATAAAATTAGCCAGTATAACTTATTTTTCAGCGCAGAGCTTGATTTGTAAAAGACACCAGCCTGCGTACCACGTATCATAGTGCTGCCACAATAATACGAACTCACCAGAGCCAAAAAATATATGGAGATGAGAGAAGAAATGACTAATCGAGAGCGTTTCAAAGCCATCTGCCGCGGGGAGAGGCTGGGCGATTTCATGGTCATGGACTGGCTCCACCGCTGCTGGACAGACACGCTTGAGGAATGGATAAAGCAGGGGGCGCCGGAGTCAATCAGAACCCAGGAAGGGCTGAACGAGTACTTCGGGTTCGACCACCTTCACGGCCTGCAGGAGGTGATCTCGGAGCATAACCGCTCTGACCTGAAGAGCCTCGCTTCCACGCAGGCCATGGGCGCCTTCCACGTCACGCCGCCGATTATGCCTGTCTTTGAAATCAAGGTGCTCCGTGAGGATGAGCGCCACCGCGTGGAGACGACCTATGGTGGCTCGGTGGTGGAGGTCTCCAAAGAGCACCCCTGGCGCATGCCCAAGTACCTGGACCGTCCGGTCAAGGACAGGGCCACCTGGAACGAATATAAAAAACGACTTGACCCGCGCACGCCAGAGCGCTGGCCCTCCCCCTGGGACGAGTACGTACAGCAGAGGAACAGCGAGGACGCCCCCACCATGCTCCTGATGGAAGGTTTCTTCGGGGTGCTGCGTGAGTGGACCGGGATGGAACAGCTCCTCTATATGTTCTATGACGACCCTGCCCTCGTCGAGGAGATGATGGACCAAGTGCTCTACCTGGACATGGAGATGGCCAAGGGCGTACTCAAAGATATAAGGGTGGACTGCGCCCGTTTCTGGGAAGATATGGCCTACAAGAGCGGCACGCTCATATCTCCCGACATGATACGGAAATACATGCTGCCCCGCTACAAGCAGATCACCGACTATCTGCGCAGTCAGGGGGTGAACATTCTCCATGCCGATAGCGACGGCAATATCAACGAGCTGATACCTCTCTGGATGGAGGTCGGCATCAATTTCCCGTGGCCGCTGGAGGTGGCGGCGGGGATGGACAGTGTCGCGCTAAGGAAGAAGTACGGTAAAGAGATTATCCTGGGTGGCAACATCGATAAACGGGTCTTTCTCAAAGGCAAGGACGCCATCCGGGAAGAGGTCATGTCCAAAGTCCCGTATCTTGTGGAAACCGGCGGTTACTTCCCCTGTCTCGACCATGTGGTACCGCCGGATATTCCCCTGGACGGCTTCCGCTACTACATCAACCTGCTTCGAGAGATAGCCGGCAGGGACAAACTACCGGAATAGGCTATACCGCTGAACTAAGAGGGAGGCTGATATAGAAATGGCAATGCTGATTACCGGGGGCATGGGCTTCATCGGCGTTGGATTGGCGCATGAGCTGGTCGTCAAGGGGAAGGACGTTATCCTGTTTGATATCGTTACCCGGCCGGAACGCGTGGCTGATATAAAGGACAATGTCAAAATCATCCAGGGCGACCTGAAAGTATGGCCGGAAATAATGAACGCCGTTAAAGACAATGAGGTGGAAGATATCTTCCACCTCGGTGCCATGCTGAGCGTTCCCTCAGAGCTGAACCCCTGGGGCTCCTTCCAAACCAACGTTGCCGGCATCATGCACATGCTGGAGGCAGCACGGCTTTTCGGCGTGAAGAAGTTTATCTTTCCCAGCAGCATCGCCTCCTACGGTCTGGATACGGGTGAGGTCATCACCGACACCACCCTGCAAAGGCCGACCACCGTATACGGAGTGAGCAAGGTATACGGTGAGCTCCTCGGCAGGTTCTACCGCCGCAAGTTCGAACTTGACTTTCGCAGCCTGCGTTACTGTGGGGTTATCGGCCCGGGGGTAAAGACGCCGGGAATCGTCCAGTACAATACCTGGATGATTGAAAACGCAGCCCTCGGCAGGCCATATGAGTGCTTTGTCACCGAGGACGCATATAGCCCCCTCACCTATTTCAAAGATGCCATACACGCCACATTGCTGCTATATGAGGCACCCGCGGAGAATATCAAGACGGTCTGCTATAACATCAGCGAATTCTCGCCGGCGCCAACGGCCAAGGAGCTGGAGCTCACCATCAAGAAATTCATCCCCGACCTCAAGGTCACCTACAAACCGGATCCGGTGGTCATGGCTTTTCACCGGACCCAGAGCATGAAAGTAATTGACGACAGCCGGGCGCGTGAGGAATGGGGCTGGCAGCCGCTTTTCAATAACCTGGAAGACATGGTGGCCGACTTCATCAATGAAGTGCGCACCAGACCCGAGTTTTACGGATTAGCCTGAAATAAATTAACGCAGCCCCTTTTCTGCCTGCTTGACAATCATATTGACCATCATCTTGGGCAGACCGCCCGTGACCACCTGCTGTGCCATAGCAAGCCTATCGTAGGTCGTCCTGACCTCTTTAATTTTGTCGCCTTCAAACTCGTAGGCGCACATAGCCAAGGCGGTCGCCCTCTTCCCCTGCATGGTAGCAGTGATTTCATGCTCGAAAAAGGCCTTGTTGCCCTGGGCAATGATGCCAATACCGCATTCCTTAACTTTGACGTCCTTCATCCGGCCATACATCCACGCTATGTAACGCCGTAACTCAGCTTTGCCCTTAGCGGTACCATTGGGGTTTACCCATACTCCGTCTTCTGCGAAGTAAGCAAGCGACTTCTCCACGTCACCATCTTCCATGGTCTTGACAAACTCACGCATGATAGAGGGAATCTTCTCTTCCGGCATTTTGTTTTCCTCCTTTATGAGCAAATTAAAAAGCGCCAGCAACCGCTCTTCAATCAAACGGTGGCGGCGCCTGCATTTGCGCTATAAACCTCAACCAGTTTTCAAGGTGATGTCACTACAGGTGTCCTTAATTATAGTCCTATTTTGTCCGTTGTCAATATCTTTAATTCTATTATCTCAATAGATTATATGGATTTACCATTTTTCAATTCGGTATCAGTGACAAATTCATAACGGCACACGGCTACCATGTCCCCATGGCACAGCCGTCCTTGCGCGGGTCAGAGCCGGCTATTAGTGCCTCATTATCAGGATGTACCATAATTATCTGCCCCCCGCCAAACTGCTGGCCGTAGGGGTCATCCAGACGACCAGCGCGGTGTCCCTTCTCCGCAAGAGCCTGGAGAACTTCGTCTACAATTCCGGGCTCAAAGACACACTCGTTGCCCGCTTGAATATACCGGCACCTAGGGGCGTCCAGCGCTGTCTGCACATCCATACTGAAATCAATGATATTGAGCAACACCTGTAGCTGCCCCTGTGGCTGCATGAAGCCGCCCATCACGCCAAAGGTCAAAAACAGCCTGCCATCCTTAAAGGCCATGGCCGGGATGATGGTATGGTAAGGCCGCTTGTGTGGGGCGATGCAGTTGGGATGGTCTTTTTCCAGAGAAAACAGGGCGCCGCGGTTCTGCAAACAGATGCCCGTTCCCTCGACAACGACCCCGGAGCCGAAGCCATTGTACAGACTGTTGATCAAAGAAATACTGTTGCCATCTCTGTCCGTCGCCGTCAGATAGACCGTATCCCCTTCTCTGTCGGGAATACCGGCCGTTACCTCCTGCAGCACCCGATCTCCCTGAATCATGCTTCGCCTGTCCTCGGCATATTTTTTATCCAGCAGTTGATTTAGCGGGATGCTGACAAAATCCGGATCGGCCACGTATCTGTCGGCATCGGCAAAGGCCAGCTTCATCGCCTCGAGCAGCAGATGCAGATATTCTGCCGAGTTGTGGCCCATGGACTTTAAATCATAGCTTTCCAGTATATTCAGCGCGAGCAGCGTGACCAGTCCCTGTCCGTTCGGCGGACATTCGTACACCTCGTATCCGCGGTAACTGGTGCTGATGGGTGTTACCCAAGTGGAAGTATGGCCGCGCAGGTCTTCCATAGCAATCATTCCGCCGAGTTTTTGTGAGCAGGTCACGATTGCCTCGGCGATTTCTCCCCGGTAGAAGACGTCCCTTCCTCCCCGCGCAAGCTTTTTCATGGTACTCGCCAGATCAGGCTGCACGAATATTTCTCCGGTTTCGGGTGTTCTCTCGCCGAGCAGATAGGTCCGGGCCGCGGCCACATTAGCTTCCAGCTTTGACTGAAACTCCTGCCAGCGCAGGGCCGTTATCTCGGTGACCGGGTATCCTTTTTCGGCAAGGGCGATGGCCGGTGACAGCACCTGCTCAAGTTTCATCGTGCCGCATGATTCGAGCAGGGTGCACCAGCCATCCAGTGTTCCCGGAATGGTGACGGTATGGATACCTGTCAGCGGCATAGCCTGGAAGCCCAGGCTTCTCATCTTCTCCAGGCTGGCCGCATACGGGGCGCGCCCGCTGGCATTCAAGGCCTTTAATTCTCCGCTTTTGTGCAGATAAACCAGGGCAAAGAGGTCGCCGCCCAGCCCGGTCATCATCGGTTCCACCACATTCAGGGCGGCAGCGGTAGCAACGGCAGCATCAACGGCATTACCTCCCTGCTGGAGTATGCTCACTCCGGCCTGAGTTGCCAGGTACTGGCTTGATGCCACCATACCACCGGTGCTCGTCACCGCGGTACGTCGCGAAGGAAAAGTGTATTTCATGGGCTCACCTCTTTTCTCTATTGCGCAATTTTTAATTATTATAATAACATCAGCGCCGTCCCTTGCCAAAGTCAGGTGTCTTTTGCGTCTATGGAAAACGAGCGGCAATTGGGCTAGAATATGGAACGGCTATCGCGAATAACTGGAAAGGAGATAATATGCCGGAATTATCAGAAAAGGAAATGCTGCAGAAATTACGTGGTTTTAATACCCCGTCAATCACCAACATCGTGGCCACGTATCCGAGCAATGCCCTCTGTCTGGGGCTATACGAGCCCTGGCGCCAGAACTGGTACACGGACCAGTCCGTCCGCTGCCCTTTTCCCGCACTGGGAGCACGGATTGGCTATGCCGTGACCGTAACTTTCGCCCTGCCCAACCCGAATTACCAGCGCTGGGCAATAATTGACCTGTTTGAAACGTTAGCCAGAGAACGAAAACAAGTAATCCTGGTCATCAAGCAGGACTTCCCACCGGAAATCAAAGGCAAGGTAGGGCTGGCGGGAGGTCAAATGACCTCCGCCCTCAAAGCCTGCGGCGTCGTTGGGGTGGTCACCGATGGCCCGACCAGGGATATCGATGAGATACGGCCTCTGGAAATACAATATCTTACCACCGGCATAACGCCGGGACATGGTGAAATGGCGATAAGCGCTATCAATGTTCCAGTGTCCGTCGCCGCCATGGATGTCGCTCCAGGTGACATCGTGCATATGGATGAGAACGGCGCCGTTAAATTCCCGGCCGATAGGCTGGCTGACATCTGCCGGAACATCGATGCCTTTACCGCCAAAGAGCAGGAGCGCGCCGACAAAGTACTGGCGGCAAAGACGTTTGCCCAGATAAAAGCAGCCTGGCAGCGGGAAGATTTGCCGGGTTAAACCAGCTTGGCGCCCTCTATTATCTCTGCCATCCACCGGCACGCTTTGCCCACGACGTCCGGGCAGTAAATCTCATGCGCTCCGGCATTGTGGAATTTTTCGTATTCATCTTTGTCGCCCAGATAGTAGGGCCGGCCCATCACCTTGGTCTGGATGTTGCGGCAGATGATGGAACCGTACTCATCGATGAATTTCTTGCGAAGTTCTCCCGCCAGCCTTTGGGTGGTGAAGCGGACGCCTTCGGGGTCGGCGAAATTATCCCTCTCACGGCCTACCAGAAGCCCCAGAACCATGAGGGCTCCAACGTAAGCGCCACAGCTGCCCTCGGTGGAAAGCGCCGAACCACCGGCCAGAGCCGTGGACGCTTTGAAAATGTCGTCGTTTCTAATGTCAAAAACGTCCTGAAGCGCCGCAATAGCGCACTGGCTGCAGCCGTGGTAGGTCTTCTCATAGTGGTGACCAAACTCATAGGCTTTATCAGCCGCTTTCTCCGCCATAGTCTAGACCTCCATTTGTATATTCACTCAGAATCAAGCAGATAGCCAGTCCCATTGTAGCAATTGCCATTATCAACTTCAAGATAGCAACTATTGTCATCGCTGAGAAAAAAGGAGCCGTGAAATCAGCGTGGCATTACCTCTGTCTCGGCTCGCTGAAATGGGGGCGATACGGCGCCGCGGCCACAATCGCTTCCGCGCTAACACTGGTCTCTTTTTCGACTCTGGCGGCAATCTCTTGCAGCTTTTCCGCCGGAACCTCCCGCAGCGAGGAGGCGGCGGATGGGCGGTGGAGGGAGTAAATCTGGGCTTTTATCGGCTTTATTTCACCAACACGCTCGACCCACGAAGCTACTTTTCCCTCATCAACATTCTGAAATTCGCCAGCGATAAACATCGTCTGCAGGGCAATATTCTCCATGGCTTTCAGGCTCTCCAATATACGCTGATAGTCGATTTGCGGACAGGGGCGGTTGATATCCTGAAATGTGGCCGCATCTCCGGCATCGAGCTTCATTATCTTGAAGTCCAGGCTGTCGAGCGCAGAGCGCACGCTCCCCATGGTTGCGGTTGAAGAATTGGTCAGCACACCAAGCCGGGCAGACGAGCAGTATTTTTGCTTTAACCTGCCAGCGATACTTACCAGCTCGGCGAATTGCGGGTGCAGCGTAGGCTCGCCATTGCCGGAGAAGGTGATATTATCTATTCCCTGGTCGTTATGCTCGGCGAGGACACGCTCCAGCGCCCGGGCAAAATCATCCACAGAGGGAAAATCCTTCTCATACGGTGCCGTATCAAGCGTACAGACATCGGTCCAGCCATACTGGCAGTACACGCAGTTGAAAGAACACAGTTTGTAACGCACCGGAGAAAGATTTAGGCCGAGCGACCGCCCCAGCCTCCGCGAGTTCACCGGACCGTAAATGATGCCGGATTTCAGCGGGATACCTTGTGCCATTGAATTTGGCTCAGATTTCTGCTTTTCAGGCATGTTCCGTTGCGCAAAAACCTCCTCCATCCTTACCTCCACCCACCCATCACCATAGACGATTATGATTACCTTGTCAAATGCAAATCACTTCGTTCCCAGATATTGCGGCGTCTGTCTGAGAACGATGAAGATACCGGCCAGAATAAGGACGCCGCCGATAATCTCTTTAACCGTGGGCACCTCGTCCAGAATGAAGTAGCCAAGCAGAGTCGCTCCGACCGGCTCACCGAGAATGGCCACCGAGACAAAGGTCACTGGTATCAGTCGCACCGCCAAATTGAAGCTGGAGTGCCCGATAAGCTGCGGCACTACTGCCAGCAGCACCATCATCAAGTAGGTCGTGCCGGAATAGCCAGTAAAAGAATAGCCGAAACCAGCCGTCGCCAGCAGTAACATAACCGCCGCCCCGGCATAGACCATGGCCAGGTAGGGCAGTAACTCGATCCTGGCTTTCACCTGACCGCCGATGATGAGGTAACCGCCCATGGCGAAACCGGCGATGAGGGCCAGCACGTCTCCCAGAATTGCCTGTGAACCAAAGGTAAATCCACCGTAGTTTATCAGCACTATGCCGACGAAAGCGAGCGCCATACCGCCGATGGTCAACCTGTTCAGCACCTCGTGCCAGAGGAAGTAGGAGATGCTGGCGACGAAAGCTGGATGGCAGGTTACCAGAATGACCGAGCTGGCAATGGAGGTATAGCTGAGTGAGGTTATCCAGAGGGCGAAGTGCAGCGCCAGAAAGAAGCTGGAGAAAAATAATAACAGTCCATCACGGCCGGGCAACCGCTTCACACTCGGTATCGTCTTTTTATAGGCCATCGGGACGAGAATGAGGGAGGCTATGGTCAAACGATAGGCGGCGATGACCAGCGGCGGTGCCTCCGCCAGGCGGATAAATATGGCGGCAAAGGATACCGACACCACCCCGATCAGCAGGACAAGATACGCTTTCACTCTGCTAACTCTGTTTTTGTCGTTACCCAAATCCTATTGGCGAAAAGCCGCTTTGTCAATACAGCTGTACTGATAATTGCGGCACTGATACGTGTTGTGCTACACTGTATAACTGATTTTGCACTGATTAACATTTATACAGGGGAGGGTCTGCGTTATGGACAAGCGAATTCGCATCAAGGCAGGAGCCGTAGAAGCACTGGCCGAACTGAATGACACCAACACCGCCCAGGCGATCTGGGACACCCTGCCCATCAAAGGGCGGGCCAACACCTGGGGAGACGAGATATATTTCGGCATCCCGCTCAGCGTCGCCCAAGAGAAAGGGCAGGACGTGGTGGAGGTTGGCGACCTTGGTTACTGGCCACCGGGACAGGGTTTCTGCATCTTCTTCGGTCCCACGCCTATGAGCGAAGGCGAAAAGCCACGCCCGGCGAGTCCGGTTACCGTTTTCGGCAGGGTCGTCGGCGATGCCACAATCTTCAAACAGGTCGACCCGGGCAGCGAAGTGACCATCGATAAGGAAAGCTAATACAGCACAGAACGCAGGAGAATGACACCTTGAAGAGCAGCGATACCTTCAAAGTGGTCCTGCCGCTGGCTCTCGCCGGAGAGTCAGAGAAGTATCCGCAGAAATTTCAGGAACTGGGCGCGGAGTTTATCGCCCGGCGCTGCGAGAGCGATGACGATTTCATTGCCCTGGCCCGGGATGCTGATGCCATCATCACCGTGGGCAGTATACGCCCCGTGCCCCGCAAAATTATAGAATCCCTGGAACAGTGCCGGCTTATCAGCAATACCCAGATAGGCTACGACAGCATTGATACCGCCGCTGCGGCCGAGCGCGGCATTCTGGTGACCAACGTCCCCGACTACTGCGTGGGAGAGGTCTCCGACCATGCCATGGCCCTTATTCTGGCCTGCACCCGCAAGGTAGTCCATCTGGATAGGGCCGTGAAAAAGGGACAGTGGGGGCTTTCGGCAAGCGGTGTCGAAATTCAACAGCGCCTATGGCCGACCATGACCAAGCTGGAAGGCCAGACGCTCGGCCTCTTTGGCTTCGGCAGGGTAGCACGGGCGCTGGTGCCCAAAGCTGGAGGGTTCGGCATGCGCATCATCGCCCATGACCCGTACGTGGCTCCGGAGGTCGCCCGGCAGGTGGGCGTGGAAATGGTGGACTGGAAGCGCCTGCTTAGCGAGTCCGACTTCATCTCCATACATGCGGCGTTAACCGCGGAGACCAGACGCATCTTCAGTCATGAAGCCTTCAAGGAAATGAAATCGACTGCCTGCCTGATCAACACCGCCCGCGGTGGCTTTGTTGATGAAGCGGCTCTCTTACAGGCCCTTAAAGAAGGCGATATCGCCATGGCGGTGCTGGATGTCATGGACCCCGAACCCCCCGATCCCAACAATCCCCTGTTCACGCTGGATAATTTCATCAGCACGGCCCATTCCGCCTTTTATTCCCCGGCCTCTGAAGCGGAACGCTGGCATCGCCCTGTCCTAGAGGTAGCGCGGGTGATGCGCAGCGAATGGCCCAAAGCCATGGTAAATCCTGAGGCCAAAGATAAATATATAGCCCGCTGGGGCCAGATGAAAGAGCCAAATTAGGCAATCAGCCGCGCTTGCCCCAGAGCAGCACCGTGCCAACAAGCGCCACAGCCAACATGGTTAGTGCTATCCCAGATAACGTTATATAGAACTGATAAGTGTCAATGAGGTAGCCGATAAGCAGGGTGATGGCCGGTCCCCCACGGCTGCCCGTATAGTAGATGCCGAGCACCGTGGAGCGCTTCCGAGGTGAAACATGGCTGATAATGTAGGACTCCACTACCGGCATACCAACGTGCATCGCGGTACCCATAAGGAGCAGCACAGCATAGAGGCTGAACCCCAGGGATACATGATTTAAAAGATAAATGGCCGGCCCGGCGACCAGTCCAACCGCAATTATCACCGGTATCCGCCCCAGACGGTCGGATAGATAACCGCCGAGAGGCCCGCCCCATATGCCGCCAAAATAGGCCACGGAAAGCAGCATTGCGCCTGCCTCCTCGCTGGCACCGAGTATGTCAACGGCATAGAGGGGAACGAACTGGAGGGAGGAATATACCAGCACCATACTGGCAATACCTATAGCAATGAACGCTGATAGCCGGCGCAGGTCACCAGGCTCAGACGGCTTTGCCGCCGAAATCTCTGCTGCCTTCTTTTTGGGCGCACCTGTATAACCCATACGGCCCAGAAGTATGTAAAATAATATGCCGAAAGCAATCGCCGGAATGGATATGGAAAGAAAGGCGCCACGCCAGCCCAAGGCACTGGCCAGTCCGGCGGCAATGAGCGGCGCCAAGAAAAAGCTCCCCGTGCCCCCTATCTGATGGATGCCCAGCGCTTTTCCCCGGTTCTCCGGTTTGACTGAGGCTGATACCAATGGTGATGCTGCAGGATGGTAGCCACCACCCATCAGCCCCAAGATAACCAAGAAAAGCGCCAGAACAATGTAGTTTGGGGAAAGGCCAATCAAGAGGCCAGCAAGCGCCACCCCGGCAACGCCGGCAGTGAGCATGATGCGGGGACCAAGTCGGTCAGCCGCCCAACCAGCAGGAAGCTGACTGATGCCATAGGAAACATTATAGGAAAAGAGCAATCCGCCTACCTGCGTATACGAGAGAGAAAAATCATTACGTATGAAAGGGAGAAGAGGCGAAAGCAACGCCATCATCAGGTGGTGCCCAAAGTGAGCGAGGACAAACAGAGGCAGCAGCCCAGTCAGGAACGCCATTATTCCGCGTCTATTAATGATAAGTATCCTTTCCAGGCGACCTTGAGCTCAACGCAAGTCGCAGTTAATTATCCAATGGTTGCAATCAGAACAGAATTATACCTTTTTTTCTGCCCTGATGACAAAAAATAGATATAAGCAGGCTACATAAGGTCACCTTTGAATAACCGGCCGGAACTTTTTCAGCGTCAGCGTCAGCAATATGGCGACAAAGCTGGTGGCCGCAGCGATAGCAAAGGCAAGCTGGTAGCTCTGGGTCACATCAAAGACCTTGCCACCCACCCAAGCACCGAGAGCCCCACCCATGGTGGCACCGAAAACGGTTACACCGACCAGCGCTGCCACGGCGCGCATACCGAAAAACTGGCCGACCATGACCGGCATCTGCGGCACTTCACCGCCGTAAGCAAAGCCGAAGACAATGGCGAAGAGGTAAAACATCCACAGTTCACGGGAAAAGATGAGGAAGATAAGGGTCGACATCATGATGATGCAGCAGGTCAGCAGCGCGTTATTGGCCCCGATGCGGTCTGAGGCAGCACCCATGAGCAGCCGGCCGATAAAGCTGCCGATGCCGATGATGCTGATGAAGGTGGCAGCAATCAATGACGCAATGCCAATATCGGTAGCGAAATTGAACAGGTGGACCATCACCATCTGCAGACAGAAATTGAAAAGGAAATAAACGATAAAGAGCACCCACAGCGGCTTATAACGCGCCGCCGCTCTCAAAGCAATGCCGGTTTCAGTGGCATCCGTCACTTTCTGCATTCCGTTATCCACTGATATTATGGCCTCATCAGCACCATAGGGAAGCAGTCCCTTTCCCGCCGGGTCACGCCGGAGCAGAAGCGCACTGGGAATCATGACTATCCAGATCATAGCCGCCAGAACCAGGTAGGCAATTGACCAGCCGAAGGCAGCGATGAGGCGCTCCGAAACTGGCGCGATGATCAGTGTGCCAATGCCGGCGCCACTGGCAACAATCCCAAGAGCCAGTCCCCGGCGTTTGATAAACCAGCGGGCGGTAGTTGAGGTGGTGGCAGTAAAGCCGGCGCTTTCACCAATGCCGAAGATAATCCCATAGGTCAGGTAAAGCTGCCACAACGCATTTACCTGACTGGTCAGCGCCAGTCCCACGCCAGCAATGAAGACACATGCCGCCGTTACCCTGGCGGGTCCGAACCTGTCTGCCAGCCATCCCATAGGGATGGCAAAGGCACCATGGGAAACCATGAACAACGAGTGAACTCCCGAGGTGGCCGCACGGCTCCAGCCAAAATCAGCGATCAGATGCTTGAAGAACACGCCGTAGCTGTAAATCATCCCGGTGTGCATCGACAGGATAACGGTACTGGCAGCAACGATAATCCAGCCGTAAAAAAATTTTTGTCTGGTGGCTGTTGAACTCATTCTGTAATGACCAGCAGGAATCAGAGAAATCCCTCCTCAAGGCAATAAGCCCCCCCACCTCTCAGGCATTCTACGCTATAGCCATTTCCTTTGTAAAATGACCCCGCTCTTATTCCTTTTTGCCAATCACAGATGAACATTGTAAAATGGGTGAGGAATTTAGGATATTACAGTTAGCTTTAGGAGGTCAGAATATAATGACGGGTACATCAAACAAGAACCCTCTGAAAATCACCGACCTAACCTTGCGCGATGGGCACCAGTCAAACCTTGCCACCCGTATGCGCACCGAAGACATGCTGCCCATTGCCGGAGAGATGAACAAGGCCGGGTTTTATTCCATGGAGGTCTGGGGCGGCGCTACCTTTGATGTGGCCTGCCGCTTTCTTAATGAAGACCCGTGGGATAGACCCCGTGCCCTGAAGAAGCTAATGCCCGATACCCCTCTGCAGATGCTCCTCCGCGGACAGAATCTGGTTGGCTACCGCAACTATGCCGATGACGTGGTGGAGGCCTTCGTCAGGCATGCCGCGGAATGCGGCATCGATATTTTCCGAATCTTTGATGCCCTCAATGATGAGCGCAACCTGGAGACCTCTTGCAAAACGGTGAAGTCGTGCGGCAAACACGCCCAGCTTTCCATCTGCTATTCCCTCACCGAGCCGAAAATGGGCGGACCGGTGTTCACCCTCGATTATTATCTGGACAAGGCGCGTACTCTCGAAGCTATGGGCGCCGACAGCATCTGCATCAAGGACATGGCGGGACTGATTGCCCCCGATGACGCCTATACGCTGGTCTCGGCACTGAAGAAAACGGTCAAGGTGCCCATTCTCCTGCACACTCACTATACCAGCGGCATGGGCTCAATGTCTCTCCTCAAAGCGACAGAAGCTGGTGTGGACATGATTGACACCTGCGTGGCACCTTTCGCCCTGCGCACCTCGCACCCGGCGATAGAACCAATTATTGTGGCGCTGCAGGGAACTCCCCGTGATACCGGCCTCGACCTGGCCCAAATGCTCAAGATAGGTGAGTATCTTGAGTCCATCGCGCCAAAGTACCGCGATTTCCTGAATACTACGCGTATGTCCATAATCGACACCAATGTCCTGGTACACCAGACTCCCGGGGGCATGATTTCCAATCTGGTGGCACAGCTCAGGCAGTCGAATGCTCTGCACCGAATTGATGAGGTATACGAAGAAGTACCCAAGGTAAGAAAGGAACTCGGTTATCCGCCGCTGGTCACCCCGACCAGCCAGATCGTTGGCGTACAGGCAGTGCAGAACGTTCTTGCCGGCCGCTACAAGCTGGTCTCAACGCAGGTGATGGACTACTGCTATGGGCTCTATGGCCGACCGCCGGCGCCGATTGACCCTGAGGTGCAAAAAATGGTCTTAAAACATTACAAACGCGGCCAGGAGCCGATAACCTCTCGCCCGGCGGATATGCTTGAGCCTGAGTTGGATAAGGCGCGAGAGCTGGTCAAAGACTTCACCAGCGATATCGGTGATATAATCACGGCAGCGATTTATCCTATCACCGGGTTGCGTTTCCTGAAGTGGAAGTACGGTCTGGAAGAACCACCCCCTGAGGTCAAAGCCAAGACATTGGAGGACGTACAGCGTGAAGACGAGCTCATCGCCAAGGCCAAGGCTGGCCAGCTCGTCGAAAAAGCGTAGCCCCACCGTCAGCCCAAATTGATGTACCTCAGTCCCGCCACAGGCATTTGGGTGCTACCTTGTAGTACGCGTTCTGACACGGCGTGCCCTCGGTCAGATAAAAGGTGCGCGTCGTCAGGTCCATAATGGCCGAGGAAAGCGTGGCCAGGTGGCGCGGCTCCTTTTCCCTGATGTCAACGTGCCGGCAGATGGAATTGGGATAACTGAAATGATCGCTTAACACGCGCTGGAAGCTGCCAATATCAATTTTGCCTCTCTCCATCTCGATAAGGCGCCGTGCCCGCTCGGCGCGAAACAGGGTATCCGGTGCTGTTGCCTTGAAGACATCAACCATATCTGGTCGGTTGTTAAGTGCGATGAAATGGTTGCTGTGGGTGAGAATGCCACTATCCGGATGCAGGAAACCAACGTCCAGCGGCGATACCTCCAGGTCTATCGCCTCACCATCGCGGTGAGCGACGAGGAAATTAAACGATACGGTCACTCTGGCGTTCAGGACTGCCTTCACCGCCCGGCTGAAGCTATCGGTATGAAGTATAGCCCGCCCGACAACGAGGAAAGGAGTGGTTATCTCAAACCTGTCCCGGCTGGAAACCAGAGCATTGAGGCAGATTCCCAGTCCTGCCGAGTTCATACCCTTGTGGCCCATAGTGCCAGCCTCAGCATGCATGACGATATTGGGACCTTCTTCCCTCTCCACTTCCAAGATGAGGCTCAACCCCTGAAACCTTTCCTTGTAGTCCCAGTTCTGTCCCAGAATGGTGTGTCCGTTCCTGGTTACCGCAGGCATGGCAGCTATCGAGGTGCAGCCACCGCCCGCCTCCGCCACCGCACTCTGGGCAAACACCATCTCATAGCGGGCGTTCAGCGCCACTATTTCTTCCAGAGACAGGCCCGCTCCCCGGGCAATTCCCTGCATTTCCTCCAGTATCTCGGCGTCATATTCGCCGATAACCGGAACTAACGCGGAACAATGCTTCAGCACATCAGGTCGCCTAGCGTCCCATAACGAGCTCCACAGGTCAAAATACAGCTCCAGATTTTTCTTTATCAGGGCCTGTGCCTGAGAGCCGTACTTCTGGCCCCGTTCAAATGGCTTTCCCCTGACGGAAATAACCGGTACTTGCGGTTTCATCAGCAGCCTCCTTGCGGTCCGCGACTCAAATCAGGTAGCGACGCTATTAGTCTAATTTCATATGCCCGAATCCGTCAAGCAAAACACGATAACGGCTATTCTCTTCCCGACCAGTTCGGTGTATAATAGGGCAATAGGATGCATAATAAGATTGATGTCTCCGCGACGCTGAAAAAGGTTATTATCGCCGTTATTTTCATAACGCTCTTGCTTCCCCTTATTGGCTGCGAGGAAATAAGCGATTTGACTCAGGGGGTCACCTCATCATCCGGGTCCGAGCTCAAGATTGTGAAGTCGGTTGAGCTCGGCCAGACCTGGGAGATGAAGCAAATAAGTTTTGAGGTGGGATCCGGACAGGAGGTGGCCATACTGCTCAAGCTCTCCGACGGTGATAAAGCGGATGGATTTTTCTATCTGGAAAAGGGGGACACTGTGGACTTCCGCATCAGCGGTAAAACACAGCTGTATCGCTCGGATGAGGGCGACCGGTTTTCCTTCACCGCAAGTCAGGCGCAGGGCGATACCTATAGCTTGCTATTTCACAACACCACCGATGAAGAAGAAAGCCGGAAGTCCATCACCATCTTTCTGGAGGTGATATATCCCATCAAAGGTGAAATCTACGTGCCGGTACAGGATTGATTTCTGAAATAAATTGGAGATGAGCTAATATGGAATGGCAGACATTGCTTATCGATGGCTATGGCAGGACCCTAGAAGTGCTGGAGACGGCTCTGCGGGGAATGACCCCTGATGACCTGAACCAGCAGCCCAAACCAGATTGCAACAGCATGGGCTGGCTGGCCTGGCACTTGACGCGGGTACAGGACGACCATGTTGCCGACCTGATGGGCGAAGAACAGCTCTGGACAAGTGAAGGGTGGCACGCCCGGTTCAACCGACCACCTCAAACCGGAGATATCGGCTTCGGGCACAGTCCAGAACAGGTAGCGGCGTTTCAATCCCCTGACGCTGAGACCTTTTTGGATTACCACCGCGCCGTGCTGGAGCGGACCAAACGCTACATCCTGTCGCTCTCGGCAGGCGACCTTGACCGGGAACTCGACGAGCCATGGTACCAGCCGCTGCCCACGGTAGGAGTGCGCCTCATCAGCGTCCTCGCTGATAGCCTGCAACACGCTGGCCAGGTCGCCTACGTCCGCGGCCTTTTGAAAGGAAAGGGGTGGCTGGGATATTAGGCAGCGTCTTCACAAGGTAGTGTACTTTTGCTAAAATTTTCTATTGTGTGCCATGAAATATTCACTGGGAATAGATGTCGGCTCGGTTAACGCCAAACTCTGTCTGGTTGACGACAGCAGCCAAATCGTTCGGCTCGATAGTGTAAAAATAACCACCAATCCCAAGGCGGCTATCAATACGCTGCTTTCCCGACTTGGTGATGCCGTACCGCTGGCCCGCATCTCCAGCGCTGGCGTTTCCGGTTCCGGCAGAGGCATTATCCCCGGAGAATTTAACTGGGCGGAATACAGCAGCTCGCTGGCCATATCTTCTGGGCTGCTCCATCTGTACCCAGAGGTAAAGACCATAGTACAGATTGGCGGTCAAACTTCAATGGTCATCGTCTTGGAAGATGGGCTGAAGAAACCGTGGAAAGTCTCCTCAAACCCGCTCTGCGCCGCTGGGACGGGGAGGTTTCTGGAGCAGCAGGCATACCGACTCGGCATAAGCCTGGAGGACTTATCGCGCCTCGCCCTCAAATGCCAGGGCAAACCGCCGCGAATCGCCGCCCGATGCAGCGTTTTTGCCAAAAGCGACCTCATTCACCTGCAGCAAAAGGGGGTCTCCATCGAGGCTATGCTCTATGCCCTCTGCGAGAGCATCGCCCGGATGGTTGCCTCCCTGAAGAAGGGCACCTTTGAAGAGCCAGTTTACTTCGTCGGCGGCGTGGCGGCCAACAGCGCTATTGTCCGAGCACTCAACGAGGTGCTCTCGACCAGAAACGGATATGAGGTACGGGTCATCGTGCCGGAGAACTACCGGTATATTGAATCGTTTGGGGCGGCTTTGCTTTCCCGGGAAAAAACTTCTAAGGTATCTCCGCTCCATGAAGCAGATGTACACCAGCGCTATTTCGAAATGCCTAGGCTGGAGAAAGTGGCGCTTCCGGGCAACGGCACAAGCCTGAAAATCGCCGAACCATGCCTCGGCTACCTCGGCGTTGACGTCGGCTCCACCAGCACCAAAGCGGTTATCCTGAATGAAACCGGCACTGAAGTTCTGGCCAAGAACTACCTGATGACCGCCGGCCGGCCTATCGAGGCTGTAAAGCAGGTCTTTCATAATCTGCTTCTGGATGGTGCGTCCAATGTTAAGATTGCCGGCGCGGGCGTTACCGGCTCCGGCCGGTATCTGGTCGGCAGCTTCATCGGGGCCGACCTTATCAAGAACGAAATCACCGCACAGACCAGGGCGGCCGCGGAGATAGACCCGGAGGCCGACATCATCGAGATTGGCGGACAGGACTCTAAGCTGGTCATCAAGCGCAACAGCGTGGTGGTTGACTACCAGATGAACAAAGCCTGCGCCGCCGGCACCGGCAGCTTCATTGACGAGCTGGCGGAGATGCTCGATATCTCCGTACACAACGGCCAGTTTGCCCGCCTGTCATTCAACGCCCCGCATACTATCGACCTAGGCACCAGGTGCGCCGCCTTTATGGGACAGGCGGTTGCCTCCGCTCAGCAGGAAGGCGTGCCCCTTGAAGTCATCACCGCCAGCCTGGCTAGCTCCATCGCCAAGAACTACCTCTCCAAGGTGGTGGGCCACCGCAAGCTTGGCGACAAGGTCATCCTCACTGGCGCCGTCTTTTACAACCAGGCGGTGGTATCGGCCTTTCATCAGCAGCTTGAGGATAAAACGCTGACCGTGGCCGAGCACCGAGAGGTGAGCGGTGCCATCGGTGCCGCCCTGCTCGCCAGAGAAGCCATGAACGGCCAGAAGTCCAGCTTCAAGGGATTTCCACAGGTGGTTCAGGGTCAGTGCAACCTCTCCACCTTCGTCTGTCAGGGATGCGATAATAACTGTACCATCACCCGCATGCAGCTGCCCGATGAGAAAGCCACCTTCTACGGCAGCCGCTGCGACCGCTATGATAGCGCCACCAGCCACGCCCGTCAGAAAACGTTCTTTGATGAGCGTGAGGAGCTGCTCTTTCGCGATTATCAAGAGGGTGCCGGCGCCGGCCCCACCGTGGGCATCCCCCGCGCCCTTCTGGCCTATGACTATGCGCCGCTTCTGATTGGTTTCTTGAACGCTCTCGGCGTCAGGGTCGTTCTGTCAACGAAGACGACCAAGGAAATCATGGAGCAGGCCGTTGAGCTGAGCTACAGCGATAGCTGCTTCCCGGTGAAATTGCTGCACGGGCATATCGCCGCCATCCAGGACAAAGTTGATTATATTCTCCATCCCTGTTTTATCCGTCTGGGCAATAAGGAGGGCGCCGAGAACCAGAAGTATGCCTGTCCCCTGGTCCAGGCATCGCCGTTTATCATACGGCATGTGCTCAACCTCGGCCCGCGCCTGCTGACGCCTATTATTGATTTCAGCCTAGGCAATGAGGAGACGGTGAAGAACCTGGCCGAGGTAGCAGCCAGGCTGGGCTTCAGTCATAAAAAAGGTAAAGAAGCTGCCATGGCCGGCATCCAGGCACAGCGGAAATTCGCCGCCGATTGCCTGGCGCTGGGCACAAAAGCTCTGCAACAGCTCCGGGAAAGCGGCCAGCTCGGCGTGGTGCTTTTCTCCCGCGCCTATATGTCGCAGGACTCGGGGGCCAATCTGGGAATTGCGGAAAAACTGGCACAGCTCGGCGTAGTGCCGATACCGCTCGACTTCCTGCCGACGGCATCGGTCGACACCAAAGAATTTTCGGACCGCCCCTACTGGCATTACGAGGGCAAATTCATCGCCGGCGGCGCCATGACCGTCGGGGACCCGCAGCTTTATGGCCTGGCCATCACCAACTTCGGCTGCGGCCCCAACTCCTTCATGCTCAAAATGCTGGCCGACATTATGGGCGGAAAGCCGCTCGGCGAACTGGAAATCGACGAGCATGCCGCCGAGGCGGGCATCGTTACCCGGCTTGAAGCCTATGTGGATACAATTAAAAGTTACGCCCAGTCGGCAAAGCCCGCTCCAGAGAAGGGCCGATATATTTATCGTGGGGCCTCGGCCATCATCAACCCGAAGAAGACGCTGCTTCTCCCCCAGATGTGCCCCCATGCCGATGTCATCGCTGAGGCCATAAACGTTTCCGGGGCACAGGCCATCGTGCTCCCAGAGTCTGACGAGCGTACCCTCCTCCTCAGCAACCAGGTTACCTCGGGGACGGAGTGTCTGCCCTACCGCGTCACCCTGGGCGACTTCATGAAGTTCTGTCAGGACTGCGGCGATAACCTCAAGAATTATGAGGGCTTCATGGCCGGCGCCTATGGCCCCTGCCGACTGGGGAAATATGTGGTCGAGCAGGGCCGGATACTGAGAGAGCTCGGCTTTAACCTGCCCATGATATCCTCGGTCTCCAATAACGCCTACCGCGACCTGAACCTTGAACCAGGCTTCACCCGCCTGGCCTGGAACGCCATCGTAGCCGTGGATGGACTGCTGAGGCTCCTCTGGCGCGCCCGTCCCTATGAAAAGGAAAAGGGTTCGGCCGAGGCCCTTTTCGATGAATTTTTGAAACGGATTGCGGAGCGGGTCCGCAGCAAAGAGCCGTTCTACGATGTCCTGCAGCAGGCCACCGCCGCCTTTAAGTCAATCGTTGACCCTGACCTGCCGTTGCGGCCTCTCATCGGCATAAACGGTGAGATATTCCTGCGCTCCAACCGGTTCAGCAACCGCGACCTGGTGAAAGAATGTGAAGAGGCGGGCCTTGAGGTTATCGTTTCTCCCGTCGGTGAATGGATGAAATACACCGCCCACCGCAACCTTGAGGACGCGGTGAAAGACCGCAATTTCCGCAAAATGCTTTCCAGCTACCTGAAGAAACTGATACAGGAACGCGATGAGCACAAGGTCTCCAGCTACTATCATGAGATGCTCAACGGGAGAGAACCGTCTACGGCGGCCATACTGGCCAAGTCAGACCTGTATTTGTCTCCCCGCTGCGGCAGCGAGGCCGTCCTCAGCATCGGCAGCGGGGTGGAGTGGATGGAATCTCCTGTCTTCGCCGGGGTAATCTCGGTGATGCCCCACGGCTGTATGCCCGGCGGCATTGTGGCGGCCATGGCGGAGAAGTTCGGCGCCACCTACCAGAAGCCCTGGATAAGCCTCACCTATGACGGTTTCCTGGAGACGAACAACGCCGCTAGAATTAGCAATTTCGCCGAGCTACTCAAATTCTGCCGCCAGGAAGCCCCGACTGCCTGACATGAACACGCTATGGCATAACCTCTCCATCAGCCAAGCTCTGGAGACGCTCGGTTCCCGACGTTCCGGGCTTGCTGTCACTGAGGCCAAGTCCCGTCTGCTGCAGTACGGCCCAAATGAGCTTAAAGGCAGGAAAAAGACCCCGCCCGTAATAGTGTTTTTACGGCAGTTTCTCAGCCCCCTCATCTACGTCCTGATGGTCGCCGCTATCATCTCCCTCATTGTCGAGCACTTTATCGACGCCGGTGTGGTTCTGGGCGTACTTGTCCTCAATGCCGCCATCGGCTTCATACAGGAGACGCGCGCCGAGAAAGCGATGGAGGCGCTCATCCAGATGGCCGCCCCCAAAGCCAGGGTCCGGCGTGACGGCGAGATAAAGCTGATTCCCGCCCGGGAGATTGTCCCCGGCGATATCGTTCTCCTGGAAACGGGCGACCGCGTCCCAGCCGACGCTAGGCTCATCGAGGTCTCCAACCTGAAGGCCAATGAAGCCATGCTCACCGGCGAGTCCATGCCCGTTGAAAAAAGCACCGATGCCATGCGTGAAGACGTACCCCTGGCGGAAAGAAAGAATATGGTGCACATGGGCACCATCGTCAATTACGGGCGGGCCACGGCCATGGCCGTCAGGACCGGCATGGCGACTGACATCGGCCAGATTGCCACCGCAATTCAGGAAATCAAGCAGGAAAAAACGCCCCTGCAGAAAAACATCAGCAAGGTGAGCCGGTACATCGTTGTTCTTTTCCTCAGCATATGTGCCCTGCTGGTGGCGGTGGGGCTGCTCAAGGGCTTGGACTGGCTGGAGGTCTTCCTGCTGGCCGTAGCCGCCGCCGTTTCCGCCATACCGGAGGGGCTGCCTGCCGTGGTGACCGTAGTGCTGGCAGTGGGTATGCGCATTATGGCCCGGCGCAACGCCATCATCCGCAAGCTGGTGGCCGTGGAAACCCTCGGCTCGGCCACAGTTATCTGCTCGGATAAAACGGGAACCTTGACCCTGAATGAGATGACCGTGCAGCGCCTGTATGCGGATGGCCAGTGGATTGAGGTAACCGGAGAGGGCTATATCCCGCAAGGCGAGTTCCGCCGCGATGGGCAACCCGTTGACCTGCAAAACGAGCCCCAAATCAATTTAATGCTGCGGATAGGCGCCCTCTGCAACGATTCCTTTCTGACGAGACAGGATAACGATGAGTGCTGCGATATCTACGGCGACCCGACGGAAGGGGCGTTGCTCGTGGCGGCGACCAAAGCGGGCATGAATAAGGAAAAGCTGGAAAAGGCCTATCCCCGCCTGGATGAAATTCCATTTCAAAGTGAAAAACAATATATGGCCACCCTGCACCCCCGCGATGGCGGCAGAGTGGCCTATGTCAAGGGCTCAGTGGAAAGGATACTGGCGCTCAGCAGACATAGACTTAAAGGAGAACAGGTTGTTCCTCTCACCGAAAAAGAGGTTGATGCCATCATGCAGGCCAACGACGATATGGCCGGGCAGGCGCTACGGGTCATCGCCACCGCCTATGTCGATCTCCCCAGCGAGCTTGAGGACCTGAAAGACGAACATATCAGGGGCAATCTGATATTCGCCGGTCTGGCGGGCATGGCGGACCTGCCCCGGGAGGAGGCCAGGGAAGCGGTACGACTCTGCCAGCAGGCGGGCATCCGGGTGGTGATGATCACCGGCGACCATAAGGTCACCGCCGAGTCAATTGCCCGTCAGCTGGAACTGCCGCCGGGCAAAACGGTAACCGGCCTGGAACTCCAGCAGATGTCCGATGAGGAACTTTATCAACAGGTGGAATCAATTTCCGTCTTTGCCCGCATTGAGCCGCTGCACAAGCTCAGAATCGTGAACGCACTGAAGAGCCACGGCCACGTGGTGGCCATGACCGGCGACGGCGTGAATGATGCGCCGGCATTGAAAGCAGCCAATATCGGCATTGCCATGGGCATCACCGGCACCGATGTGGCCAAAGAAGGCTCCGATATGATACTGGCCGATGACAATTTCGCCTCGGTGGTAGCCGCCGTCGATGAAGGCCGGGCCATCTTCAACCGCTTGCGCAACGTGCTCTTTTTCCTGCTCAGCACCAACCTTGGAGAGCTTCTGGCCCTGGCTTTGTCCCTCCTGTTTGTGGGCCGGGCGCCGCTCCTGGCGGTACAGATTATCTGGGTAAACCTGGTTACGGATACCACGGCGGCGGTGCCCCTGGGGCTGGAGCCAAAGGTCGGTGATGAACTGAGGCAGCCACCTCGCCACCCCGGGGTGGGGATAATCTTCCCCGGCCTGCTCCTCCGCATTATCTTCATGGCCACGTTCATGGGCGTTGGCGTATTTCTTATATTTCGCTGGGCGGAGCCCAGAATGAGCATTGAGGAAGCGCGCACTATCACCTTCTGCACCATGGTCGCCTTCGAGTGGTTCCGTGCCTTTAATGCACGCTCTGACGAGTACACTGTCTTCCGTCTGGGCATCTTTCGCAACCGCTGGCTCTTCATGGCAATTTCCGGCGCCATAGCTCTTCAGCTAATCGTCGTCTACGCGCCGTTCATGCAGGTGGCCTTCAGCACGATACCGTTGACTGTGGAGAAATGGGGAATAGCGCTTGTTGCCGGGGCTTCCCTGTTTATTATTGAGGAGACCAGAAAAGCACTGTTTCCCAGGCTCTTCAGCCTGGGAAAGTGGCGTCCCATACAAGAAGCCGACCGGCAACGATGAGCACAATAAACGAATGGCCGCTGATAAATCCCGGCCAAGCTCCAGACCGCTAAAGTGACAAGCGCAGAGTGCTATTCCAGCGAGATTTCGCCTTCTCTGACGAGCTTCTGAAAACAGGACCTTATCTGAGTGGCGGTATCCTCTGGCAGGCCAGTATTGATGTAAATACCGGAACCCATTTCAAAGCCGGCGATAGTTGTAAGCCGGGGAATGATGCGGATATGCCAGTGGTAGTACGGGTCTTCCTCATCCTCCGTGAGCGTGCTGTCAACCATCAGGTTGAAGGCCGGATTGTCCAGCGACGTGTACAGGCAGAGGAGCACGTTCTTCAGTGCTTTGGCCAGCTGGTTCAGGTAGTTATCCGGGAAAAGGCCAAAGGAAGCGCAGTGCTCTTTGGGCATAATCCACGTCTCGTAGGCAGCACGTGAGGCATAAGGATGGAAGACCACAAACTGGTCGGTCTTGACCACAATTCTCCGTTTATTTTCCAGCTCCCCGGCCAGCAAATCGCAGTACAGGCACCTGCCCCGGTCGATATAGTACTCGTGGGCAATGTCAAACTGACGGTGATAAGAAGGCGCCACAATGGGCGTGGCCACGACCTGCGAGTGCGGATGAATCAATGAAGTGCCTGATGCCCAGCCGTGATTCTTGAAGATGGTTATGAATTTGAGGTGTTTCTCTTTTTTCAGCGCGTTATACCGTTCCTGGTAGGCGATAAGCACCTTTTCCACCTGTTCGTAACTCATCAACGCCATGGGCGTATTATGTGATGGCGTTTCGATGATAACCTCATGTGCCCCGATGCCATCCATTTTGCGGAAGAGGCGTGCTTCCTCCACGATGTTTCCATTTTTGCCTGGCGTCAGTGCGGCAAACCGGTTGGGTACCACCCTCACTTCCCAGGGAGCACCCTGATCCGAAAGGGGAAGCCGGAAAACTTCCGGCGGTGTCAGTTCTTCATTGCCCGGGCAGAAGGGACAGGATGGGTCAAAGCTCGGTAATTCATCGGCCGGTCTGAGGCGATGTTTTGGCTGGGGCCGCTTCGCCCTTTCCGGAGCCAGTATCACCCAGGATTTGGTGGTGGGATCCTGTCTCAGTTCTGACATTTTTTCTTCAGCCTCTTTACTGAGTATCCGGAGTATCTCCGATGGTATTTCATTCTTTGTGGGCAGGACGTTGCCTTTTGGACCTCACCGTTTCGCCACTCTGGACAATGGAGCTGCGGAAGTCCTTCTCGGTAACGTTGCAGGCGATGGCGCAGTTACGGCCTATCTTCACTCCTTCCGGTATTTTGGCCCCCTTGCCAACGACGGTGAGGCCAGTGTTAAGTATGGCCGGTTCCTCGCGGTTGACCTGGAAGTCATTGCCGGTGCCTACGTGACTTCCCGCTTCAACGATAATCTCCTTATCGAGAATGGAATAATCGACTACGCTTTCCCGACCGATCACCGTGTCATTCATAATCACCGAGTATTTAATCACCGCATTGGCCGCCACTCTGACTCCCGGAGAAAGAATCGAATTCTCCACCCGGCCCTCAATGATGCAGCCATGCGATATCATACTGTTGACCACATCACCGCGATGGGAAATGGCCGCCGGGGCCCTGGGTTCATCTTCCTTGGTGCGAATCGGCCAGTCAGCGCTGAAACTGATCGATGGTGGCGAGTCAAGCAATCGCATATTGGCTTCCCAGTAGGCACGTACGGTGCCTACGTCCCGCCAGTAACCTTCAAAGTTATAGGCGAAAAGCCGGCAGTTACCGACCAGCTGCGGAAAGATATTTCGGCCGAAATCGTGTTTGGAGGAGCGCCGTTGCGCATCATCTTCCAAAACCTGGCGCAGCAGTTCCTTCTGAAACACATAGACACCCATGGAAACAAGGTCGCTCTTCGGGTCCTTCACCTTTTCCTGGAAGCCAGAAACCTGCTGATTCTCGTCAACAGTTACCGTGCCAAAATGTATCAGCTCATCCCGTGGCAGGCGGGTGACAGCGAGAGTGACATCTGCCTGGTTTTTACGGTGGAAATCGACCATATCTCTGTAGTCCATCTTGTAGATATGGTCGCCACTCAGTACCAGCACCAAGTCCGTCTCCTGCTCCTCTATAAACTGCAGGTTCTGGTAGACGGCATCCGCCGTACCTTTATACCAGTCCCGGCCTTCCTCACGTGCCAGATAAGGGTGCAGGAGCTGTATTCGGCCATCGGGGCGAGCAAACCCCCAAGGCATGCCAATACCAATGTGATCCGTCAGCGAGCGCGGTTGATACTGCGTGAGTATGGCCACATTGTAAATGCCAGAGTTAACACAGTTGCTCAAGGTGAAGTCTATAATACGATATTTACCCCCAAAAGGAATCGCGGGCTTTGTCCTCTCCACCGCCAGAATTCCCAGCCGCTCTCCCTGACCACCAGCCAGAATAATACCCACCACTCCTTCCATCGTAATCACCACCTCCCTGTGCTTTTTGGAGTAGTCTCCTACCCGGTCTCCCACAAATGCACATCACTAGTGACTACTTGGCAAATTGAGTCATATGTAACGGAAACACCGTTTACCCTAATTATATCTGTTTATGCCAATATGTCAAATCTCATTAAACATGGTTTTATTTGCATTTAGTTGGGAGGGGAATTGATAAGGCAATATATAGCCAGACCAAAAGATGGGAATATTTCTTGGGGATATTTGTGATTGTATTTATGGCTTTTATTGATAATAGGATAATACCTAGCCCTGTTATATTAGCATTAATTAAAATAGTCTGCATTTTATGGGTATCAGTAAGGTTGATAGCGCAACCTATGATAGGATTAAGCATACCCTTTGGGCTTACGCCCAAAACCCAACAAATGAATAAGCAAAGAAACGAAGAGGGCTATATTGGCAATACCGCCGATAATCCACCATCCGCCATCTTGCAGAGTAAATACGATACCATCAATGAGCAAGACAGGGGCTATCAAGTAGATTGTCCATTGCCACGTGTCTTTATCCATATACCCCCCCTATTGAACTTTGTTAAGTGTATTGTAGGAAGGCTAACAAGCAAATGCAAATGAAACGCCTAACATGTAGCGTGAGCAGCCGATACAAACAGACCTCTTATTATAGAGAGAAAGGGGGCCGGATAAATCCCGTATTCATAAGAACTAAGTCATAATGCCTTTGGACTGGAATAAGATTTATGATAAAGTATTAAAGGTGGTTGCAAAGGAAGGATGATAATGCCTAACTTTCGCGCTTTTATCACCAATATGTCAGCGCCAATGCCGTTTCATCAGAAGGTCTACCTTCTGCTTCGAAACAATTTTATCAAGATTGTCAAAAGGCAGAGCTGCTGTGGGCATCCCGGCGAGCCCGGCTGCTGAGAAAGCAAGGAAGTATCCCCCGGTGCGGGAGAGGGAAAGGAGATTTAAGACATGGCGGTAGAAAAAGTCGGCGAAAAATATCGCTGCAACGTATGCGGCAACGAGGTGGTGGTGACCCTAGTTGGCGGCGGCACACTGGTCTGCTGCGGCGAGGACATGGAGAAATTGAGCGAGCCAGTAGTCAGTCAAGGCAACCTGCCCCCCGATGGGTAATATGACCCAGAGATAGAATCGCTTGCGGCCTTGAGGGAGTGTTTTGTATTACTTCGCCTATGGTTCCAACCTGAACCAGAAACAGATGAAAAAACGGTGCCCGGACAGTAAACCGCTGTTCACCGCGGTCCTGCCCAATTACAAGTTGGTCTTTATCGGCTGGTCGCGGCAATGGCGGGGAGGTGTTGCCAGCATCAAGCCGCTGCGCGGGGACCGGGTGCGGGGAGCTATCTACGACGTTACGGGGGCCTGTCTGCAAAGGCTTGACCGGTATGAAAGCGGCTACAGCCGGATTAATGTCACCGTCATCGGGGAGGATGATGAACCCTTCGAAGCCATAACCTACGTTAAGACCGGCCAGCTGGAAGATGCAACGCCTTCAAAAGAATACCTGGTCATAATCCAGCAGGGCCTGAGGGACTGGAGGCTGTTCTAGGTGCCATCAAGACCAGCCTCTTATAAAATAGAAGTGATAGAGGCATAATGACCACCACGGTATTCCTGGTCCGTCACGGACAGACCGAATCAAATATCACCGGCTACTTCGTGGGCCGGTCCAATGAGGATATCAGCGAGGTGGGATATACCCAGGTACGTAATTTGTCCTCTCGTCTGGCCAGATTACCCATTGCCTCAATATATACCAGTCCTTTGCAGAGAACCCTGAATACGGCACGCCTTCTGGCGGAGCCGCATAAACTGGAACCAGTAGTGCTGGATGACCTGATTGAGATCGGTCTTGGCGACTGGCAGGGATTGCATCGTGACGAAATAAGCCAGAAATGGCCCGATATCTGGCGGCAGTCTAGAATCGACCCCTCGGACGTGGTCCTCCCCAACGGAGAAAGCTTTCAGCAGGTAACCGAGCGGGCGGTGCGCGCCTTCACCCGGATTGTGGCTGAAAACGCTAGCCAGCAGGCTCTGGCGGTAACACACGATGTGGTTATCCGAGTACTGGCGGCACACGTTCTGGGGACATCTAACAGTGTATACCGGCACATGGAAATCAATAACGCCTCGCTCACTATCATCAGGGTGGAGGATAGCAGGACGCGTCTGGTAACCCTCAATGATACCGCGCATCTTGACGGTTTAATGTGATGGAAGAGACCGGTTATATTAGTGTTAATGAACTCAATATCGATGTCGCCCGTCGCCAGGTTAGCCTTGCCGGTAGAGTTCTTAACCTGACGCCGAAGGAATTTGACCTGCTCGCTTTCCTGGCCAGAAACCCGGGGCTGGCCTTCGGCCGCGAACAGCTGCTGAAAAAAGTCTGGGGTTACGACCGTGCCGGAGACACACGCACCGTTGACGTCCATATCAGATGGCTCAGAAAAAAGATCGAGGCTGACCCGGCGAAACCAGAGCGCATTGTCACCGTCAGGAGCGTTGGCTATAAATTAGAGGGATAGGATGTTTATGAATAACGTCTGGCGTATCGTTTTGCTTTTAATTCTGCTCAATCTCATCATTACCGGCTGTGGTCAGCAGGCGCCAGCGCCCTCCAGGTCAGAGCTATCCGGCGCTTTCAAGGTTATCGGTTCCAACACGGTAACCCCCCTGACCACCGTCTGGGCAGAAGAGTTCATGAAGATGAACCCCAAGGTAAACATCGCCGTCAGCGGCCCGGGCTCCGGCGTCGGCATTGCCAACCTCATCGATGGCACCACTGACATCGCCCAGGCCTCCCGAAAGATGAAAGCAAAGGAATACGACCAGGCCAGAGAGAAGGGCCGTAACCCCTATGAAATACAGGTGGCCACGGACGCCCTTTCTGTGGTCGTGCATCCCTCCAACCCAGTCTCTGAACTGACCATTGCCCAGCTTTCCGCCATTTTCACCAATGAGATAACCAACTGGAAGGAAGTGGGCGGTGACGATGCCCCCATTGTAGCCCTCTCCCGCGATACCAACTCCGGCACCCACGTCTTCTTCAAGGAGCACGTGGTGCAGATGGCAGGGCTGGATACCGAGAACAAAGAACTGGAGTACGGTCAGAAAGTGCTCTTTCTGCCCTCCACGGAGGGAGGCGTTACCGAGGTCGCCAATAACCCGAACGCCATCTTCTATCCCGGACTGGGCTACGTAACCGATAAGGTCAAACCTCTGGCCATAAAGAAGACGGCGGATGATCCGGCGGTTCTGCCCAGCGTGGAGACGGCGCTGGATGGCACCTACCCGATTGCCCGCCCCCTTCTCTACTATACCAACGGCGAGCCTAGCGGCGTTATCAAGGCCTTCGTCGATTACTGCCTCTCGTCAGAAGGGCAGGCCAAGGTAACCAAAGTTGGCTACGTGCCACTGCAATAGGATATAATAAAGTAGGCCGTTATCCCCGAACCCGGGGGAAATAAGCGGAAAGGAAAATATTGCCCCCATGCTGCAGCGGGGAGCCTCACCAGCTACCGCCGATTCTGGACTCAGCATGAGTCTCAGGCGGCGGTGGCGTCTCCGTGAAAAGACCATAGAAAGCTGGATTTTCCTCAATGGGCTGCTGGCCGTCGTCGTCCTTTTAGGTGTTCTCATTCTCTTAATGCGCGAGGGCCTGCCCGTTTTTTTGTATACCTCTCCTTTGAAATTTCTCTTCGGCACAAGGTGGTATCCGGTCTCGGAGCCGCCGACCTTTGGCATGCTGACCTTCTTCGCGGCCACGCTCTGGGTTACCCTGATATCAACTGCCATAGCCGTACCCGTTGGGGTTGGCTGTGCAGCTTACCTTGCCGAAGTCGCCCCTTCCAAGTTAAGGGAGACGGTTAAACCGGTCGTCGAGCTGCTGGCCGGAATCCCCTCCGTGGTCATGGGCCTCATCGGCCTCCTGCTTTTATCGCCACTGGTTCAGAGCATTTTTAACCTTAACACCGGTTTGAGCGGCCTTACCGCCGCTATCATGCTATCGATGATGAGCCTTCCCATCATTGTCAGTGTCTCAGAAGATGCCCTGCGTGCCGTATCAAATGAGTTCAGAGAAGCCTCCTACGCACTTGGCGCTACCAAGTGGGAAACGGTCCGGCATGTCTGCATCCCGGGAGCGCTTTCCGGCATCGCGGCGGCTATTATGCTCGGAGTGGGGCGCGCCATCGGCGAGACGATGACCGTCCTGATGGTCGCCGGCGGTGCTCTAGCCGTACCCCTCTCTCCGACCGAGCCGATGATGCCGATGACGGCGGCCATCGCCTCCGGAATCGGCAACGCCGTCCGGGGTGGATTGCAGTATCAGGCACTATTCGCCATCGGCCTGATCCTTTTCCTCATGACGCTGTCGGTGAATCTTATTGCCGACCGGGTACTGGAACGCCAGAAACGGAAGTTTGCGAGGTAGTAGCTATATGGCAGTTACGGCCATCGGTAAAAGGGGATTAACCCAGCGTACCGCCTTCAGCCTGCTGGTACTGGCCACGGCCATCGTAACCATTCCGGTGCTCTTCATTATCGTCTACATTATCGTCAATGGTGCCGGCGCCATAAGCTGGGAATTCCTGATCCAGCCGCCTTCACAGGCGGGCAAGGCAGGGGGCATTTTCCCGGCCATCGTGGGCACCTTATACCTCATGCTCGGGGCCCTCATTTTCTCTCTGCCGGTGGGTGTCCTCGCCGGCATTTACCTGACGGAATATGCCCGTGATAACTGGCTGACTCGCCTCATCAATATGGCCATTCTCAACCTAGCAGGGGTGCCCAGCATTGTCTACGGGCTCTTCGGCCTCGGACTATTCGTCATGGCCATGCATTTTGGCATGTCGCTGCTTGCCGCCAGTCTGACGCTAGCCTGTCAGGCGCTGGCCATGACCATCACCACATCAAGGGAAGCGATTATCGCCGTGCCTAGGGAATACCGGGAGGGAAGCCTGGCCATCGGTGCCACCAAATGGCAGACGATACGGCATGTAGTTCTGCCTCAAGCTTTGCCCGGCATAATCACCGGCGCCATCTTGGCGATGAGCCGCGCCGCCGGGGAGACGGCGCCGATACTGGTGGTGGGTGCTGCTTTTATTTTACCCGGCCTGCCCGGTTCGCCCTTCGACCAGTTTATGGCCCTGCCCTACCACCTGTATACCGCAGCCGCCCATGTTCCCGGCATGCCTAAGGTTACTGTCTGGGGTATTGCACTGGTGCTTCTGGCTGTGGTATTGTCTTTTAACTCCCTGGCGATCTTCATCAGGATACGAGTCCGACAGCGGAGGTTTGGCTTATGAGTGTGAATTATGAGGTGCTGAGTAATCGAGCGGCTCCCACCAGTGAGACAAAGTTGAAAACAGAGAAGGTAAACCTCTTTTACGGCACTTTTCAGGCGCTGCGAAATATCTCGCTGGATGTTCCGAAGCAGGCAATTACCGCCATCATCGGTCCATCCGGCTGTGGCAAGTCGTCTTTCCTGCGCCTTTTCAATCGCATGAACGACCTCATTATCGGGGCACGCGTTGCCGGTGCGGTGGAGATTGATGATATCGATATCTATGATAAAGACGTTGATGTGGTAGAGCTCAGAAAACGGGTGGGCATGGTCTTTCAGAAGCCCAACCCTTTCCCCATGTCGGTCTTCGAAAATGTTGTCTTTGGCCCCAGGCGACACGGCAAGACGAATCGCCACGAACTTGCCGGAATTGTGGAGCAAAGCCTCCGCCAGGCAGCACTGTGGGACGAGGTGAAAGACAAGCTTGGGCAATCGGCCCTGGCCCTCTCCGGGGGTCAGCAGCAACGCCTCTGCATCGCCCGCGTTCTGGCCGTTGAGCCCGAGGTCATCCTCATGGATGAGCCGTGCAGCGCCCTCGACCCCATAGCCACTCTCAGAATTGAAGACCTGATGCGCAACCTGTCCGACGATTACACTATTGTTATCGTGACGCACAATATGCAGCAGGCGGCACGAGTCTCAGATATGGCTGCCTTTCTTATGATGGAAGAGGACAGGGCCGGTACACTGGTGGAATACGGCCCCACCTCCCAGCTCTTCACCAACCCGAAAGACAAGCGAACCGAGGATTACATCACCGGTCGGTTCGGCTAGTGGAAATAAGGAGGTTCCGACAATGGAGATAAGGACTACTTTCCATAAAAGGCTGCGTGATATTCAAGACGAGCTGCTTGCCATGGGCAGCATGGTGGAAAAGGCAATCAGCCGTTCCATCGAAGCGCTCAAGAACCGCGACCTGAAGCTGGCTAATCAGATAATCGCCGATGACCGGAAGATAAACGAAAAGCGATTCGAAATCGAAGAGACCTGCATCCAGCTTATCGCCACCCAGCAGCCTATGGCTGGAGACCTGCGCACCATCGTCAGTGTGCTCAGCATCATCTCTGAACTGGAACGCATCGGCGACCACGCTGAGGGGATTGCCAAAATCGTGATAATGATCGGTGATGAGCCACCTCTAAAGCCGCTGATAGACATACCCCGCATGGCGGAGAAAACCATCGATATGCTGCACCGCAGCCTGGACGCATTCATGAGCTGCGACCAAGAGATTGCTCAGAAAATCGCCGCGGAGGACGATGCCATTGACGACCTGTACAATCAGGTCTACCGGGAGCTGGTCAGCTACATGGTGGAGGACCCGAAAACGATCACCCGGGCCACGCGACTGCTCTGGGTGGCACACAACCTGGAGCGCTGTGCCGACCGGGTGACCAATATCTGCGAGCGCATCGTGTTTACCGTAACCGGGAAAATGTGTGAGATAGATGCCTCAAAATATTAAACTTTTAACGGAGGCCGAGGAGTAAAGCCATGTTCTGGAAATATCCTCAGGATTTCAAGAAAGTACAGTACAAGCCCGGGGAAATAGCGGAATACGTCTTTGGTGATGGTATTTTGCTGGCACGGATACAGGTGAGTTCGGACGTTAAGGGCAGCATTCACGATTATGAACAGATCAGTATGATGCTGGAAGGAGAAATTGAGCTCACGATAGGTGAGGAGATGCGGAGGCTCCGAAAGGGCGATGCCTTCTACATTCCGGCCAGCGTGCTCCATCGCGTTAGGGTCATCTCCATCCCGTGCACCATCTTGGACTGCTGGCCTTGCGGTGGCCCTGAAATTCCCGATTAAGTTTTCTGGATGAGCAAGAATGAAACGTACTCTGATCTATGATGAGCACCTTAAACTGGGTGCCAAAATGGTGGCGTTCGGCGGCTGGGAAATGCCCCTCCATTACCCCAAAGGCATCCTCGCCGAACATCTGGCCACCAGAAAATACGGCGGCCTCTTTGACATCTCGCATATGGGGCGGTTCCGCATCGGCGGGCAGGACGCGCTGCCCTTCCTGCAGTATGTCCTGACCAACAACGCTGCTGCTCTTCTGCCCGGGAATGCTCAATACACTATGTTGCCCGATGAAAAGGGTGGCGCCACAGATGACGGATACCTCTACCATATCAGCGAGGACGATTACTTGCTGGTAGTTAACGCGGCCAATACGGAGCAAGACTGGGACTGGCTACAACCGTACGCCTCTGGGTTCCCCAATTTAGTTCTGGAAGACGTCACCGGACAGGTTTCCATGTTCGCGCTGCAGGGGCCGAAAGCAAAGGCCATGCTGGAAGCGGTCATCGGTGATAAAACTGGAATTCCCGAGCCTATCCGCAACCACCTGACCACCATCAAGATAATAGGGGCCAGTATTACCGTCGCGAGGACCGGATACACCGGGGAGCCGCTCGGTTTTGAATTATTTCCCCCCGCCGATATTGCCGTATCCCTCTGGCGCAAATTGCTTGATGCCGGTAAAGAATACGGCATTGTGCCGGTCGGGCTGGGTGCCCGGGATACGCTTAGGCTGGAGGCTGGCCTCCCCCTCTACGGCCGCGAACTCGGGACGGATGCCGATGGGAAAGAGATACCCATATTTGCTCTGGCAGCGGCCCGGTTTGCCATCAGCTTCAGTCCCGTCAAAGGGAAATTCATCGGGCGCGAGGCGCTGCTCAAGCAGTTCGAGGAAGTAAAGCTTAGGCGTGAAGGCAAACTGAGTGCAACGAAAGACGAGTTGCTTGTTCCCCGATCAATCTTCCCCATGTCTGTTCTGGGCGATGGAGTGGCCAGAGCTGGCAGCCAGGTGCTGGTCGATGGCAGGTCTGCGGGGAACGTTACCAGCGGCACAGCCGTGCCCTACTGGATATTCGAGGGTTCTGGTACGATGTCCAGGCCCGGCGAGGAGTCCGCACGTCGGATGTTATGCCTGGCCTATCTTGACGCTGACCTTTCTGAAGGACAGCAGGTGGAAATCATGATCCGGGACCGGCCGGTAAATGCGGCCATCGTCCGCAGACACATCGGCGGTGAGGCACCTCCCTACGCCCATCCCCTGTTCCCCGGTAATACGGAAAATAAGGCTACGGCAAAAGGTGAAAAAACGATGGAAGAACTGGCGCTAAATCTGGTGCAAAGGGCCAACGACAATACCATATGGCGACAGCAGCAGGCTATCAACCTGATACCCTCCGAGCAAACGGCATCACCGCTGGTGAGATTGTTGACCATCGCCGATCCATCGGGCAGGTACGCTGAGCACCGCAAAGTGGAAGCGCTGGGTAATATGGACGCCTTTTATTATCAGGGTACCAGTTTCATTGCCGAAATAGAGAAAGAAGTACAGGAGCAATTGCAAAAATTCCTGGGCTGTTCCGAGGTAGAAGCTAGGCTCATCAGTGGGCAGATGGCCAATGCTGCTACCTATAGCGGCATTATGAGTTACCTGAACCGAATAGACAGGCACGCCGAGCCGAGAAGAATGAGATACGTGATGAACCATCATATCGGGCGAGGTGGCCATCTGAGCGCCCAGACCATGGGTGCGTTGAGAGACTTCGTTGCCATGGACCCGGTTACCGACCGGTGGGCGGTGGTCAATTTCCCTGTTCTTCCCCATAACCCGTATCAGATAGATACAGCCAGAACCACGGAATTAATCAGCAGGTACCAGCCGGAACTGCTTATCTTCGGCAAGAGCATGGTTCTTCACCGTGAACCGGTGAAAAAAATAGCCCGCATTATCGCTGATATTAAACCCAAGCCAATCGTAATGTATGACGCTGCCCATGTCCTAGGCTTGTTCGGCCCCTACTTCCAGGAGCCATTTAAAGAAGGTGCCGATATCGTCACTGCGTCCACGCACAAGACGTTCTTCGGCACTCAGCGCGGTATCATTGCCAGTAATATGAGTGGGGACTCTGATTACGCCGAACTCTGGGCGAGCATCACGCGGCGAGCTTTTCCGGGAAGTGTCAGCAACCATCACCTCGGCACACTGCTTGGCTTGCTCATGGCCGCCTACGAAATGAACACTTACGGGCGTGACTACCAGCACCAGGTGGTAGCCAATGCCAAAGCCTTTGCCCTAGCACTGAAGGACCGGGGTCTTCAGGTGGAGGGAGACCCGGCAATCGACTATACGGAGACACATCAGGTTGTGCTGCGCGTGGGCTATGCCCGCGGCGTGGAGATAGCGGAAAGGCTGGAGAAAAACAACATCATCGTCAACTTTCAGGCACTGCCTGATGACGAGGCCTTTACCGCCAGCAGCGGCCTGAGAACCGGCGTCCAGGAGATGACCCGCTTCGGCATGAAGGAAGCAGATTTCGCTGAACTCGCCGACTACATGGCGGCGACAATTCTTGAGGAAAAGAATGTTTCCAAAGAGGTAGCCCGTTTCCGGCAGAGGTTCACCACCATGCACTACTGCCTGCCCCAAGAAAAAGCCGGGCCGCTCATTGATAAAATGCTGGGCAATCTGTTAAAATCTTAAGGCTGATGTCCAAGAAAATTTAATGAGGTGATTGGCGATGCCCAGTGCTCCATATCAGGAGATTAACCCCCCCCAACGTATTCTTCTCGGCCCCGGCCCCAGCAATGTTCACCCCCGCGTCCAGCAGGCAATGATGGCCCCCGTCCTCGGGCACATGGACCCCTATTTTTACACCGTCATGGAAGACACAATGAGCCTCCTGCGCTACCTTTTCCGGACCAAGAATGCGCTCACCTTCCCCATCTCGGCTACCGGTTCGGCAGGGATGGAGGCCGGCTTATGCAACTTTCTGGAACCGGGTGACGTTGCCGTCATCGCCAATAACGGGTTCTTTGCCGACCGGATGATAAATATCGCCTCGCGCTGCGGCGCGGAGATTATTCGGCTGGATGCTGAATGGGGCCGCATCATTGAGCCCGAGGCCATTGAAGCCGCCCTCAAATCGCAGAAAAAGGTGAAGCTGCTGGCACTGGTCCACGCCGAGACCTCCACCGGTGTTCTCCAGCCCCTTACTGAAGCGGCGCAACTGGCCAAACAGCATGAGGCCCTGTTCCTGGTGGATGCAGTTACGTCTCTGGGGGGACATGAAGTGGCCGTCGACGACTGGAGCATTGACATCTGCTATAGCTGCTCTCAGAAATGCATCGGCTGTCCGCCCGGGCTATCCCCCATCACCGTCAACCAGAAGGCCATGGAAACGCTTAAAAAACGCTCCCACTCTGTGTCCAGCTACTACCTTGACCTCTCTCTGCTTTCGAAGTACTGGATAAGGGACGGCAGCCGTGCCTATCATCATACCGCACCCGCCAGCATGTTCTATGCCCTGCATGAGGCGCTGGTGCTCATTGCCGATGAAGGACTGGAAGCTCGCATCCAGCGTCATGCCGAGCATGGTGCTGCGCTTCAGGCCGGCCTCGAGGCGATGGGGCTCGTCCTGCACGCTCAGCCCGGACACCGCCTCAGCACCCTGACCACGGTGTGCATTCCCGAAGGCATTGACGATGCCCGGATACGACAGCGTCTCCTCAGCGACTACAGCATGGAAATCGGTGGTGGGCTGGGGACGTTGAAAGGGAAGGTATGGCGCATCGGCCTTATGGGGTATTCCTCCAGCGAGCAGAACGTATTGCTCGTTCTCTCCGCGCTGGAAAAATTGCTGGCTGATGAGGGCTATAAGACGGAGACCGGCGCCGGAATCAAAGCTGCGGTACAGTCACTTCGGAAATAAGGTTATTTCCCCTCGCAGTATCGGTGATACTGCTCCAGTATCTCAGCGACGATTTCATCCTGCTCTTTTTCCCGACAATCGATGGTGATATCAGCATACTTGAAGTAGAGCGGTCTTCTCTCTTCATAGATCTGGCGCAGTGTCTTATATCTCAACCCGACGATTCCCCTGTCGAGACCCCCGACCAGCTTGGCCTCTATATTCTTAAAAGAATCGTCCAGGTAGACAAGAACCGCTTTCTCCTTCAGGTAGTTCATGAGGTCAGGGTGGTAGATAATGCTGCCGCCCGGCGCGGCTACCATTCTGGTCAGATTTATCTCGTACATCCGGCGTTTTTCTATCTGCAGCAGTGCCTCTTCACCCTCGCTATCAATGATTTCCTGTATTCGTTTACCATCCTTCTGCAGGATGTAATCATCCACATCGATAAAACCAAATCCGAGGTTCTCCGCTAGCGCCATCCCGATGGTGGACTTACCGACGCCAGCCATGCCGATGAGAACGATGCTTTCACTTTTCATGGTCAGAAACCGTCCCCGATTTTCAGACCAAGAATAGCACCTGCCCCAAAACACGTCAACCGCATGATGCTGGGACCCAAGCTTAATATGGGAGTAATTCAGATAAGGTCTTTACTTGCCGCCCGTTTTGCCTTATACTACCTACAACATTGTGACGGACATAACAATCACAATATTGTTGGCGGCAGCGGCTTATCTGCTGGGGGCCTGTCCTTTCTCCCTCCTGGTGGGGCGGTGGCGATTAAACAAAGATATCCGGAAATACGGTGATGGCAATCCCGGCGCAGTAAATGTCTTCCGGGCCGGCGACGTAAAGACCGGAACGATTGCCGTTGCCCTTGACATTGGCAAGGGGTTCCCCTTTGTCTTTCTCGCCCACTATTACTTCGGACTTCCGGAACTGCTGATTGTTGTCATCGGCTTGAGCGCCATACTCGGCCACGCCTTCTCTCCGTTTCTGCATTTCCGGGGCGGCAAGGCGCTCGCCGTTACTGGCGGGGTTCTTCTGGCGCTTCCCCAGCACCAGCTGCTGCTTCTCTTCATCACCTTCGTCGTAATCGCCTTTCTGTGTATTGAGCAGGACGCATGGACGGCCATGTTTTCCCCGGCCGGCTCATTGGCTTTCTTGATAATCACCCGGGGGAACTCGTGGGAAGTACTGTTTACACTTGGCGTCCTGATAGTATTCGCCATCAAACAATATGAAAGCCTGAAAACCATTCCCAGGTTCAGACTGAAACCCGTTAGGTGGTACCAGTCAAGAAGCCAATGAATTGAAAGGGGAACTAGGTATATGCTGTATCAGGGAATAATAGTCGCCGGGCTTTTCCTCTTTATGCTTAACCTTACCCTTAATCTGAAAAACATCAAGACCCTGCGCCGCGATGAGAAAATCCCTCAGCCGGCTCCTTTCATTTCCGTTCTGGTTCCCGCCCGGGATGAAGAGGCAAATATCGCCACCTGCCTTGAGTCACTGCAGAAGCAAGACTACCCCAACTACGAGATCCTAGTGCTGGACGATAATTCGTCAGACAATACGGGAACAATAGTGGAAAACATCGCTGCCAGGGATAACCGGGTGCGACCGCTTCAGGGTGAGGCGTTGCCCAAGGGCTGGACAGGCAAGTCTTTTGCCTGTTACCAGCTGGCAAAGCAGGCTCTTGGTTCCTGGCTTTTGTTTGTTGACGCTGATACGATACACGCCCCCCATATGCTGCGCAGCGTTCTGGCCCAAGCGCTCCGCTTGAATTCCTCGCTGCTCTCCGGTTTTCCGCGTCAGCTGGCTGGCTCCCTGCCACAGAAAATAGCTATCCCCGTGCTGTACTTCATCATCCTTACCTGGTTTCCACTCTGGTGGCTGCAGCGTTCCAGAGAACCCAAACCTTCACTGGCCATCGGTCAGTTCTTGCTTCTCCCCCGGGAGGAATACTGGCGCATTGGCGGCCATGAAGCGGTGAAATCCCGTATCATTGAAGACGTCTGGCTGGGTGTTGAGGTAAGCCGTCGCGGTGGCCGTCAGTTGGCGGTTGATCTGTCACCGGCAGTATCCTGCAATATGTACCGCAATGTGGGCGCCATGACGGAGGGCTTTATCAAGTGGGTTTACTCGGTGGCCTCCCTCTCCCCAATCGCCCTGACGCTCATGATGGCCGCCGCCTACTTTTTCTACTTAGCACCGTTCTATCACCTCTGGCGAGAGCTCTTTGTGGTTATGGGATCAGTTACGCTACGCGCTGTCATTATCTCCCAGGTGGGCATAATACTGTTCATGCGCTGGCGGGTGGATAATCGTTTCAAAGAACCGTTTATCTCGGTTTTCCTGCACCCATTCGGGCTCTCCTTTCTTTTTTTAGCTGCCTTCTGCGCTGTTTTTCGGCGTGCGGTTGGGGCCGGCGTACGCTGGAAAGAACGCCTGTACAGCCGGGAATCCTCCATTGAGTGAATCAACGAGTCCGCAATTAAGCTAAGGCAAATTCCCGGGCACAAGCTGGAATTGTTCTTTGAAGCGTTCTACCACCCTTTTTATCCCTAATTAAAGAAATATTATATTTTTCCCCTAAATGTGCTTGACACGCCGTGTTATAATAAAGTCAGAAATCTACAATTAAATATCAAGCGATATTAACCTTTCGTCTGTATATAGCGATAAAGAAATTTTCAGCATTTGGCGAAAAGAGTTAAAGGTAAGGGATACAATAAATATTGCCGGAATGACCGCTTGGTATTTCCCTGAACTCAAAATGACGGACGGAACAAATCTCCTAGACAAGAGAGGGATGTTCTAGCCGTGAAGAATTTGAGTAATAATTATATGTCTGTTTCCGCTGGAGACCGCACACAATATTGTATATATTGTGTCTCCCAATCAGCAAGTTTAGCGTTGAGAACACGCGCTCTTTCCATTTGTTATATGATAAGTAACTTAATTGTTTAATGCTTTGATTAAATAAAAGATTCGGGGTGAATGCCCAAATAGGAAAAAAGGGGGTGATTAATTTCAGGGTTCAATTGAGGAATTGCTGGACTAAAATTTGCTGAGGAGGAGTAAATGAAGAAAGGAAGAATCATTGCCTTAGTTATGGTGTTGGCATTAATCAGCAGCATTGTTGCTGCCGGCTGTGCGGCACCAGCACCAGCAC